>OLLW01000585.1_pt1 | contig 27307 bp, 24 predicted proteins | sample 1604611 | NCBI WGS metagenome assembly OLLW01 (sample SAMEA104055725, study PRJEB20765) | soil metagenome | biome: Arctic tundra; feature: Polygonal ground; material: soil | place: USA | collected 2011-09 | depth 0-0.5 m | reverse complement strand
CCGAGGCGTCCAGCGCGATTCCCGACGCGCCGCCCAGCGGCGACGCCCCGCTCGATGACTCCGGCGATAGCGATAGCGACAGCGACAGCGACACCGATAGCGACGAAGCCGACAACAGCGAATCGGCGCGCCCGCCGAGCGCCACCACTGTCCCCCACCCGCTGGACGGCTGGTCCGAGGAGCGCATCGAGCGCGCGGTGAGCACTGATCTCGAGTCGCTCGGGCCGATGTCTGTCGGGACGCCCAACGCCGGAGCGCTGGTCAACGGCGTACAGGCTACGCCCTCCGCGCTGTACGCGTTGGTCAACCCCGGTGACGCCTGGGGTACGGAAGAGACCATCGACTACCTGAACACCGCCGTGCAAGCGGTGCACGACGAGTTCCCGGACACCCCGCCGCTCGCCTTGGGCGACATCGGCGCGCGGCACGGCGGGCCGCTCCGCCCGCACATCAGCCACCAAGCGGGCCGCGACTTGGACATCAGCTTTTACTACCGCGACGGCACCAAGTGGTACGCGCGCGGCACTCGCGAAAATCTCGATTTTCCACGGCTTTGGGCGTTCGTTCGGGCCATCATCGCCAAGACCGACATCGACTTGATCCTGCTCGACGCGGGGCTGCAAGTGCCGTTGAAAGAGTACGCGCTGTCGATTGGCGAAGACCCGGCGTGGCTCGACCAAGTCTTCCAAGGCAAGGGCGCCTCTCGCGCGATCATCCGCCACGCGCCGGGACACGCGACGCACCTGCACCTGCGCTTCTTCAATCCAATCTCGCAGGAGACGGCACGGCGCTGCTACGCCTCGTTAGCGCGCCACAACATCGTCAAAGTGCCGGAGCAGTACCTGTCGCATAAGGCCAAGAGGAACGAGACGCTGGGCATGATCGCCAAGAAGTACGGTAGCAGCGTGCAGGCGATCCGCTCGGCGAACGGCCTGCATTCGAACTTGATTCACGAGCAGGCCGTGTATCGCATTCCGGTCACGGGCGGCGTGCGTATTCCGCACGTGGACCGTGTACGCATCCCGCCGCGGCGCACGCCACCCGCGCGGCGCACCCCCAGCGCAACCGGGAAGCTATCAGCGCGCGAACAAGAATAGCCGACCCGCGCCGTCGGCCAGTTGGAGCTCGAGCGCGTTGCTCGCCTTCTTCGTCCAATCGAGCAGTCCGGGGCTCAGCGGTTCGATCGGTTTGACGCGAGCATGCGCGCCCTTAGCTTGATTGATGGTCTCGCACAGCTGGTTCGAGACCTCGCTCATCGCTCCGATGACGTCTTGGCTCGGAGTCTGGTGGGTGCGTTGAGCTTCGATTTCGTGCTCTGGGAGCGCCATCAGCGCGCCACCGAGCGTTGCGGTGGCCGCCTGATCGGCGACGATGGCGCCCACTTCGACGCCGGCCTCATCGATCAAGCGTGACACCCAGCACGGCCCGAGCACGGCCGACGAAAAATCGACCGGCTCTTTCTCGGTCACACCAGAGCTGTCCCCGATCAGGCTCTGCAGGCAGGCATTGATCGCGGCAACGTCAGGCAAGGTCATCGCGCCGGGCGTGCGCGCGCGCTCCGAGCGATCCTGCGGCGGAGCGGGCGGCTTGCCGTCCATCAGTGTCGAGGTGAATGGTTCGGGAGCGCGCGATGCCGGAGCGTGCGACAGCTCGGACGGTGGCTGCGGCATCATCACCGAGGGTGTCGGCGCGACCGACAACACGTCGGGCGCGATTGAGCCCCTCGTGAGCTGTGACTCGAGACGCTGCACGCGCTCGCGCAAACGCTCGTAGGACGCGCGCAGCACCAGCAGCTCGGCTCGCATCTCCGCTACTTCGCCGGTATTGGCGGGCGGCGGCGCGCTCGGTCGAATGCTGCCCGGCCTAGTGCCGGGTTCGCCCGGAACCCATTCGCCTTCCACGGCGTCGAAGAACCGCTCTTCGTCGGAACGCGGACCGCGCATCAATTGGCTGGCTGCCGCTGCCAACGCCGGGTTATCGCCGGTTCGCTTCAAATACTGCAGCACGGCGTCCATGCCCTCGAGGCGTTGAACCCGTGGCTGAAACACATTGCGTTCGATGGGCACCAGCCGCACGAGCTCCAACACCCAAGTGCCACGGCGGCACAGCAGCCGGGCCGGGGTTGCCGTGGTCAGTAGGTCGCCAGCGATAGACATCCTGGACTGATGAACGGCGCGAGTCCGCGAATCCTAAGCCAAATACGGCCTCTAGCGGTTAATCCCAAACGTGCCCGTGCCCGAATCGGGCTCCTAAGGGTTTGCGGTCTCCTCCCAGCAGCTCATCTGCGCCAGTCTGGCCGGCGCCGGGTCACGCTCTCCGCGTCGGGCACGGACACGGGAACAGGGAAAGCTGGGAGGGGGGCTCGCGCGGCTAGCGCTTGGCGCCCTCGAGCTTGCCCTCGAGCAACGAGTACAGGATGGCCGCCGCCGTATGCAGGCGATTTTCGGCTTGGTCGAAGATCACCGAGCGCGGGCCGTCCGCGACCTCAGCCGAAACCTCTTCGCCGCGGTGGGCGGGCAGGCAATGCATCAAGATCGCATCCGGCTTGGCGCCAGCAAAGGTGTGCTCGCTGATCTGATACGGCCCGAGCGCCTGCTGACGCGCGGCCTTTTGGTCATCCGAGTCACCCATGGATAGCCAGACGTCGCTGTACAGCGCGTCAGCGTCGCGAGCGGCTTCCGCCGGGTCCTCCGTGATCACGACTTCTGAGCCGTTCTTCTTGGCTGTGGCGCGGGCAGCAGCGACGAGCGCCTCCGGCATTTGGTAGCCCCTCGGAGCGGCGATGGCGAAGCTCGTGCCCATGATCGCCGCGGCCTCCATCAAGCTCACCGCGACGTTGTTGCCGTCACCGATGTACGCGATCTTGCATTTGTCTAGCGGGCCACGCTGCTCGGCGAGCGTCATCAGATCAGCCACGCTTTGGCACGGGTGGTGGCCATCAGTGAGCGCATTGATCACCGGGATGGAAGCGGCGGCCGCAAAGCGCTCGACGTCTTCGTCCTTGAAGGTTCGAATCACGAACGCGCGCACGAAACGGCTGAGCACGCGCGCGGTGTCTTCGATCGTTTCGCCGCGACCGAGCTGCACGTCGCTGGGGCCCATGGTGATCGGCGTCCCGCCCAGACGGCCCACTGCGGTCTCGAACGACACGCGGGTGCGCGTAGAGGGCTTGTTGAAATACAGCGCGACCGAGTCGTTCTGTAGCGCGGTGCGACGTTGGTACGGCTTGGCCTTGAACTTGACTGCCCGCGCCAACAAATATTTGAAATCGGCTCGACTGAGATCCGACGTCTTGAGAAGGTCCTTCATGGATTTACCGAGCGACCGCTTATAGTCCCGAGGCCCCCGCGCTGTCCCCGTAATTCCTCCGCTAAACCGGACATTCCGCTCCGAAACGGCGGTTTTTCGGCGGCGCGGAGCGGGCCGGCTCTATTGTGACACTTTCAGTCGAGGTATGTTCGGCGCCCTCCGGACCTGATCATGGCGTCAATCGACTGCAAATTCTTCTCCGAGACTTTGGGCATGGCGAGCAGCATGCGCGTGCTCCTGCCCGAGCCGTCCGCGCGGAGTACGCCGCGCGCGGCACATCCGGTGCTCTGGCTGCTGCACGGCCTGAGCGACGACGAGACGGCTTGGGCGCGCTTCTCGGGCATCGAGCGCTACGTGCAGGCGCTGGATTTAGCGGTCGTGATGCCCAACGTGCACCGCAGCTACTACAGCAACATGGCGCGCGGCTACCGCTACTGGGACTTCATCACGGAGGAGCTGCCGAACAAGGCGCGCGCCTTGTTCCCGCTGTCCGCGCGGCGCGAGCTCAACTTCGCTGCCGGCCTATCGATGGGCGGTTATGGAGCGCTCAAGCTCGGGCTCAGCATGCCAGAGGCATTCGCGGCGGTCGCCAGCTTATCGGGTTCGTGCGATCTCAAGAATCTGCGTGCGCGACCCGAGGAGCTAGCGCTCGTGTTCGCTGATGTCGCGGGTATTCGCAAATCCGGCGGGGATCTTCAGGAGCTGGCACGCGCTTTGGCCTGCTCCGGGGGACCTAAACCCAAAATCTTCCAGAGCTGTGGCACCGAGGACGCCATGCTCCAGGGCAATCGCGACTTTCGCGATCTGATCGCGCCGCTGGGCTTCGACTATTTTTACGAGGAAGGGCCGGGCGCGCACGATTGGCCGTACTGGGACGCGGGCATCCAGCGCATCCTGAGTTGGTTGCCGTTGCCTTGATCAGCCAGGAAGCGACGCGACCGCGCTCAAGGTCATAAGCGACAACGCTTACTTCGACGAGTTGCTCACAGCCCTGCACATGCTGCTGTTGAACGGCAATCCGCACCTCCTGCCGAGTAAGAAACAACGACCGTGTCACGTAGGACTCGCGTTACGACGCGCGTTTTTTTGGGGCTGGGGCCCCAAAAATCGGGGGTGAGGCCCCGCTGAATTCACTTCAGCGGGCGCGGGGGAGAAATCCCCCGATGACTAATGCTAGGTTCCGGGCCCATGGCGAACCCCACTGCAACTCTTTCCACCTCGCTCGGTGATGTGGAAATCGAACTGTTCTCAGACAAGATGCCGCAGACGGCCGCAAACTTCATCAAGCTGGCGAAGGCTGGTTTCTATGACGGTCTGCATTTTCACCGCGTGATCAAGGGCTTCATGATCCAGTTCGGCTGTCCGCACAGCAAGGATCCGAAGAGCGCGCGCGCTGGCACTGGCAACGCTCCAGACGGCACGATCAAGGACGAGCATCCGGAAAACGCCAAGCTCTCCAACGAGCCGGGCACGCTGTCCATGGCCAACACCGGGCGCCCCGACAGCGGCAGCTGCCAGTTTTTCATCAACACGGTGCACAACAGCTACTTGGACTGGTTCAGCCCGGGGGCGTCGAAGCATCCGGTTTTTGCAAAAATCGTGTCTGGGATGGATGTAGTCAAAAAGATCGAAACTACACCCACCGCAGCCGGCGACCGCCCGGTTACCCCGGTTCAGATGGTTAAAGTCACGGTTCACGACTGAAATGAACCCGTGCGGGACGGCGGCAGCGTGAGACATGACGCACGCTGCGCCGTCGAGAGGGGCGGGTAAAAAAAGATTGCGGGGGAACCCTTGAGCGGAGGCCCCCGATCTGCAAATATTTCAGCTTAGTTTGAACACCGCGCCAAACGTCCCTGCCCCACGCCCTCTCGTCGGGGAGATCGCCCAAGGACATGTGCTTGGGCGGTACGAGTTGCTCCTGCCGATCGCAGCCGGCGGCATGGCGATGGTCTGGGCCGCGCGCGTCAAGGGCACGCGCGGCTTCCAGAAGATCGTCGCCGTCAAGACGATGCTCTCCAAGCTCACGGAGGACGAGCAGTTCGAGCAGATGTTCTTGGACGAGGCGTCCCTTGCGTCTCAGATCCGACATCCGAACGTGGTCGAGATTTCGGATCTCGGCGAGCAGGACGGCGTGCTCTACCTGGCGATGGAGTGGATCGACGGCGTTCCACTCAATCTGCTGATGAAGACGGCGAAGCCCGCAGGTGGCGTGCCGCTGCCGATCGCGGTGCGCATCGTGATGAATGCTTGCGCGGGTCTGCACGCCGCACACGAGCTGCGCGACGCCAAGGGTCAGCTGATCGGCTTGGTGCACCGCGACGTATCGCCGCAAAACATCTTGGTCACCTACGATGGCGTGTCCAAGGTGGTGGACTTCGGCGTGGCCAAAGCCACCGCCATGGGCGGCGGCGCAACGGTCGCTGGCCAGCTCAAGGGCAAGGTCAGCTACATGGCCCCCGAACAGGTGCGCGGTGAGGCCATCGACCGCCGGGTCGACGTGTTCGCGATGGGTATCGTGCTGTACGCGCTGACCACCGGAAAGCACCCTTTTCGCCGCGAAACCGAGGCGGCCACGATGTACACCATCGCCTCCGACGAGCCCGTGATTGCGCCGCGCAAGTTCGTCCCGGGCTACCCCCAGAGCCTGGAAGCGGTAGTGCTCAAAGCCTTGGCAAAAAACGCCAACGAGCGCTACGCAACCGCCAGCGAGATGCAGCGCGCGCTCGACCAATGCTTCCCCGTCGCCGAGCGCGTCAACACCGACGAAGACGTCGGTGTGTTCATCGGCAAGCTGTTCGGCAAGAGGCGCGACGAAAGCCGCGCGGCTTTAGCCGAAGCGCTCGCTCTTGCCGACAAGCAGGGCCCGCGAGCCGCGACCGAGCTGCTCAACCCGCTCACGCAATCGTTTTCGGAGGTCGGCTCGAGCCCGTCCGCGGTGGTAGCGGACAACACGTACACCGCTGTCGGTACGCCGGCTGCTGCCGTCCGTGCGCGTCGCGCACGCGTCGTGTGGCTGTCGGTCGTTGGGGCACTGTTGGCCCTGGGCTTGATCGCAGTGGCGCTGCGGAAGCCGGGCAACGCGGTCGTGTCACCGCAGCCCGCGGCCTCGCAAGAAGCCGCTACGGCGAAGCCCACGGAGCCTGCGCCGTCACGGTCGAGCGCGCCCTCGGTTGAGCTCCGGGCGCTGCCGGTCGAGAGCGCAGCCACCCGAGAACCTCCGGTCGCGACGATCGCGCGTGGCTCGGGTTTTGGGCAGAAAGCGCTACCGCCCGTGGTCACTAACCCGGCGCCGTCGACCAAGCCCACGAAGGCGGCGCCACGGAAGTGGCGTCAAGATCCGGGCTTCTAGCCGCGGCGTTTGAGGTTGGAGCAGCGGTTCAGAAGTGACCGGCCCAAGACGCGCCTGCCAACGAGTTGGGTGCGCTCGGCAGAAACATCATGCCCGTGGTGGTCGTCGTTGGGTGCTTGCGCTGCCAGAGCAGGATGCCTACGGCGGTGCCCACGCCGACGACGCCCACGCCCAGCGCGATCTGAGCGGTCGTGTTGTACAGGCTGAGGTTACTCACCTCGCCGCGCGCATTGCTCGGGCAGCTCTGCCGCCCGGCGCCGCACTTGCTTTCGAGATCACTGAGCGTGCTTTGACGCAAACCGAAGAGCACGCCCGAGCCGATTAAGCCCGCCACGCCCACTCCGCCGATCACGTACGGGATCACGTGCGAGCGCGGTTTCTCGCCGGGGCCGCTTGACCCAAAGTTCCAGCGCTGTTCCGGGGGGATCGGGATCAGAACGACTTCGATGTCCTTCTGTTCGTTCTCGGCGATCGTCACGGTTTGGCTGAAGGGCTGAGAATCCGGGGCCTTGGCATTGACCGAGTGCGGGCCCGGATCGAGCGGCACCGAAATCCCGACCGAGCTCGCGCCGAGCGCCACGCCGTCTAGCTCTATCTCCGCGGCTTCTGCGCCAGTGCCGCGGTTGATGACCAACTTCGGAATGCTGGCTTGCAAGCGTGTGACGGCGCTATCGACCTCAGTTTTGAAGTCGTCGCCGACGCTATCCGCGTCCGCAAACGCCAGTTGGTAGCCGCCGAGCGCGGTCACTAAACGGCCGAGCTTCTCTTCACAGGTCGCAATGTGGAAGCGCACCTGCGGCGTCATGCGCACTTGGCCGACATCGCGGAAGGTCTCCAGCGCGGTAGTGTAATTGCCGGCTTGCTCGAGCTCGATCGCTCGTTGGAAATTCGCGCGAGCCTTGGACAGCTCTTTCTTGTCTTGTGCGTGAACCGTCTGCGACGTCAGCAGAAGGCTAAGCACCGGCGCGCCCAAGGCCGACCAACGCAAACACGCGGCCATCAAGTAGCGGCACGTCAGTCGCGAGTTACTCCTGCCCAACATAGCCTTCCATGATAGCTATTGGACGGCCGCAGATCGACCTTTCTGAAGTGGGCTCCGCGCGCAGTCTCTCGTGTAGGTCACTTGGGGCGAGTGTCGTTCTCGCTCGCTCGCGGGCGCACCTCGAGCTCGTCCAGCACGCTGGACGCTTCTGCGCGAGGCCGCAAATAAAGCTCAGATTCGCGGTAGCGGCGCACACCGCGGGCGATGAAGATTTTGGCGACCGCGGCTGACGGTAGGGCCAAGAGGATGCCCATGAAGCCGAACAGCTCGCCGCCCACGAACAACGCCAAAATCACCCAGACCTCGTTTAGGCCCACTGTCTTGCCCACGACGCGCGGGGTGATCACGAAGCTCTCGGTGGTTTGCACGGCGGCATAGGCGACCACCACGCCCGCCAACTGACTCGGGTGCCAGCCGCCCAGAAGCGACATCGAAAGCCCCGCCAGTAACGCGAAGGCGCTGCCCAAGTACGGGATGAAGTTCAATAGACCCGCCGCTATGCCGATCAAGATCGCAAGCCGGATACCCAACACCGAATAGGCAGCGCCGTACAGCACCGCCATGATGCCCATCACAGTCAGCTGACCGCGGATGAACTGCGTCAGCACGAGGTCCACCTCACGCGCGTAGCGCGTGACTCGTTCGCGGTAGCGCGCCGGCAAGAGCTCGCGCACGCCCTCGGTGATGCGATCGAAATCGACCAACAGGTACACCGCCAGAACCGGAACAATCAACGCAGCTGCGACCGAGCCGACGGCCGTCAAAATGCCGCCGAACACTGAGCTGAGCATGTCCCCCGCCGGAGCCAATACCGAGCTGGCCAAGCCTTTGGCGTCCGAACCAAAGCGCGAGACCCACTCGGTCGTCGATTGCGGCACATGCACGCCATGCTGTTCGAGCCAAGGCGTCACGCTCGCCAGCGCGGCCGCAGCCTTGCTCGGTAGCTCTCCGACGACGCTCGCCACCTCACTCAAGATGCCCGGCAGCGCGATGGCGACGAATAACCCGAAGGCCGCTGCGGCACCGCCCAGCACGATCACGACTCCGAGCGGCCGAGGCACACGCCACTTTTCGAAGCGGTCGACCACCGGATCGAGCAGATAGGCGATCGCGTACGATAGGAAGATTGGCGTCAAAATGCCGCGCAGCTCGTAGATCAACCCGGCGCAGACGAGGCTGACCGTCGCCCAATACAGGCCCCTGGACGGAACGACGATGCGGCGTTCGGTGTTCATCGCCTGGCACTGTAGCGCCGGATCTAACGCCATTTCGAGGAATCAGCACGGCGCCGCTTACCCATCGCCGGGGACGGTGCCATCTTCCGTGGCGATTGACAGACGATAGAAAAATCCCCGAAGGCCGCGTAGGCCGGTTCGTGCGCCTTGCCAGCCTGGGCGCTCGAACCAGCGCCAGTCTATTGTTCTCCAAAAGCGCTGACAATGCGGCAGAGCGCGCCGCGGAAGTCCTGGGCACGCTGCGCGGAATCGCGGCCAAGGTCGGACAGATGGCAAGCTACGTCGACGGCGTCGTGCCCGAAGCTCAGCGCGAGGCGTATGAGCACGCGCTCTCCAAGCTGCGCGAGCAGGCGCCCACCTCGTCCAGCGCCGAAATCCGCAGTCTGGTCGAGCAGGAGCTGCGCGCGCCGATCTCCGAGCTGTTCCGCGACTGGGAAGACGAACCAGTGGCCAGTGCTTCGATCGGCCAAGTGCACCGCGCGCGTTTGCCGGACGGCCGCGTCGTCGCCGTCAAAGTTCAGCATCCGGGCATCGCCAAGGCCGTCGAAAGCGATCTAGAGAACGTGGGTATGCTCGAGTCCGTGATCGGCACCTTCGTACCCAAAGGCGTCAATTCACGCGGTGTGCTCGAAGAGGTGAAGGCGCGCTTCCGCGAGGAGCTCGATTACCGTCTGGAGGCCAAGCGCCAAACCCAGTTCGCCGAGCTGTTCCGCGGTGACCCGCAGATCTACATCCCGACAGTATATGCCGAGCGCAGCACTACGCGGGTGCTGACTAGCGAGTTTGTGGTGGGCGCTCGTTTGGATGACGCAGCAGCTCAGAGCGAGTCCGAGCGGCGCGCGTACGCAGAAGCACTGTGGCGCTTCGTGTTCAAGGGCAACCTGGTGGGCGGCATGTTTAACGCCGACCCCCACCCTGGCAATTATGTGTTTCAACCGGAGGGGCGCATCGCGTTTCTCGACTTCGGCTGCGTGCAGCCGATCCACGGCGGTCGGCTCGGTCCGGCGCGCGCCCTGCATCGCGCCGCTGTGGAGAAAGACGAAGCAAGGTTTGCGGCTCAGGTGCGCGTGATCATGGAGACCCGCGGTGGCTTGTACGAGGAGCTTGCGGTGGCTTATTCGCGGCGCTGCTTCGAGCCGCTGTTCGCCTCACCTTACCGTATCTCGCGTGACTACGTGCGCGCGCTGGTGACCGAGATCGGACAAATGAAGCAAGTCATGTTCAAGAAGGGCGGCAACTTCGTGCCCCTACCGAGCGGAATGCTATTCATGAATCGCCTGCAATTCGGCTTCTATTCGGTGCTCGCTCGGCTCGACGTCGAAGTCGATTACGCTGGCGTCGAGCGAGCGTTCATGGTCGGCGTCGACCTCACTCAAAACGCTTAGTAACGAGCCAAGCCGCGTGGTAACTCGGGCGCGGCGCGAGCTCGCGTTGCTGGGTCGCGGGCGCCCATTCTCTTGCTTGCGCGAAGCGAGCGTTTGCAGCGACGGCTTTGCATGCAAAAGTTTTCTCAAGCGCGCAAAGGACGCGCTCGTGCAGCGTCTAGGCTGCCCGCGAGAGCCTCGATCCACGTCGGAAGACCTGGAAGACCGACGTAGATCGGCTCCCACGCGAGGGCACGAGACCGTCCCCAGCGCTCGCGCGAGTCTCAAGCCATGGCGCCCGTTCACAACTCGAACTCTAGAACGCATATCCGAGAGTCGCGCCTGCGCTTGGGCCGCCGCTGGTGGAGACGCGAGCTTGGTAGCCGCCGCGCAGCGCCGCGCTGAAGCCTTGACCGAGCTGGGCGGTGACATCGCCCAAGAGGCGCACGCCGTAGTTGTCCGCGTGTGGCATGTTGGTGACTTCGATCACCGGCGCGACTGTCAGCCGATCACTGGCACTGATGTCCATCCGACTCCAGAAGCGCGTCCCGAACACCTGGATGCTCTCGAACCCGAGCGTGAGCTTGGAGGCGTAAGGATCGCCGATCAGAATCGAGGCGCCAGTGCCGACGGAAAAGCCTGTCTCGGTGACGCTGGTCAGAAACTCGCCTTCCACGTGCACGATGTCGGCGAGCCTGAGTCGAACGGTCGGCGCGCCGTAGTTGAGCCCGACCTTGAAACGATCCGCGTCGGTTTTGCCCGGCGCGGGCGTCGAGCTGAGCGGCACTGGAGAGTTCCCGCGGACGACACCGATGCGCAAGCTGAACTCGGTGACGAAACGCAGCGGTCGATACGTGTAGCTGCCTTCCACCCGGTAGAATTCGTCGTGCACGCTTTGACCGGCTTGCCCCATCGGGCTTGCGACCTCAGCCTTCGAATAACCGAAGTCCACGTATTCGCCCGAAGCCGCGAACACCGAGCGCCGGCCATCGAGGCGCTGCAGCAGAGCACGCTCGCGTGCGTCCATCAGCTCCTCCGGGATCAGCACGCGCTGCGGTTCGGCGCGCGAGGCGAACACCGGCAGACGCGTGCCGTCCGTGGCGTCGATCTCGATCAGATACGAGATTTCTGGGGGATTCACGGCATCCTCGGGGATTTCCGCGACGTACGGGCCGGGCGCGCCGCGTTTGAATTCGACCTCCATATACGGCGCGGAGTCCGCCACGCGGTAAGCCAAGATGGCTCGCTTGACGAGCTCCGGATGGTCAATGTCGCCCGTGATCAGTAGCGCTTGGTGCGCTGTGCTCACCGAGATCGGCGCGTGATGCAAGCGCGGCACGGCGCCCTCAGCGAAGGCGACGCCGGGCACAAGCAGCGTCGCCAATAGGATCGTCAGTAGTCGTAAGTTCACCATTGGTACGTCACCGCTCCTCCGAAGCCGGGCCCCGCGTGATTGATCGTGCGCCCTTGATACGAGCCGCGCGCCGCAACCACTAAATTCGGCAAAAACCGATAGCCCACTTGGGCGATCGCGCGCGCCCCCACCTCACCTTCGTCTTGCGCGACACCGACCCCACCCGTTGGCAGCGGAGCGTTCGTCCTGACCAACGCCGAGCCCGCGGGCTGATTGGTCACCTCCGTGCGAAATAGAATCGGGACGCGCGGGAAGGTCGCAAGCTGGAGCTCGGTGATTCCGCGCAGGCCGATGCCGCCCAGTGCCTCCCCGCCGATCGTGAGATTCGTCTCACGGTCGTTGCCAATGCGGAGCAGTGCCTGCGCGCCTCCATTCACCCCGTCGTCTTCCAAGCCGATCACCAACCGCCCGATGATCGAAGTGAAATGCGACAGCCCGAACTCCCCCTCCAAGTACCCATACGTGAGACCTACCCGTCGTCCCGAAAGCTTCTCTTGGTCGAGCTCGGCAAGCGAGCCACCAACGCCGCGATACACGCCGAACCCCATGCGCGCCGCGCGCACGCCAACATCCTGAAAGCGCATGCCGACCGAGCCCTCGGTCTGCCAGACCACGTCGTTGCCCTTGAAGTTGTTCCAATCGGCGTAGTCCGTGGACACGGTGACCGTCGCTGGCACGCGCAGCGCTGGCTTCGGCGTGGGCACGTCTTCGACGTTCACCACTTGCGGCTCCATGGCGCTGCCGAGCACGAACATCGGACGGCCGTCGCTGGCCACGCCCTCGATGAAGTATTCGAGGCGCGGCGCGTTCAACCGTTCGGCCTCGATGGTTGCGCTAAAGTAGCTATCCCCGAAGCGCTTCATCGGCGCCGTGTGGTAAGCTACTTCGCCCGAACTACGGGAGTGGATCACCGCGGCGACGGGCGCATTGCTCAGCTCGACGGCAATATGCAGCGGCGTGTGCGAACGAGCCTCGCGCGGCGGCTCGAAGTTTCGGAGCGCGCTTTCATGCTTGTCGGACGCGGAGCTGACGCCCCCGCTCTCGTATTCCACTAGGCGCCGCAAATGTGCGGCTTCCTCGTACAAAACGACGGCATATTTGCCGTGCGGGTGGTGCGTCACGTACGCCTCGTACGCGAGCACACGCCGCCGCACGCTGGCTCCGCGCAGTAGGTCGAAGATCGCGCTCACTTCGGCAGACTCCGCGTCGCCGCCACCTGGCTCGGCTGGCGTCAGCGATGTCTTCGGAGCTTCGGGCGCGGGGCTCGTCGCGAGCGCAGGGCTCGTAGGCGGCTCCGCAGTGCCAGCCGCGCTGCCGGTCGCCGTATCGGGCAAGCTCGGTTTGGCCGCGACGCGGGCGGCGCTGGGCCGATGCAAGACTACGATATCCCCGGGCTGCGCAGGCTGCGCGAGCTTGCCGTCGGGCAGCGCAAGGGACAGAGCACCACGCACTTGCACGAGCCGCAGACGCCCGATCAAGAAGCGATCACTCACCATCTGCCCCGTCACCGGATGCTTGATGTTTAGCGGCCGCCACAGCTCGAGTGTGGCTCCAGTCGTCGCGCCGCGATCGCCAGCCACGTCGACCACGACGTCCCCTAGCTCGAAGGCCACCACGTGCCCTTCCAGCGTCTCGGACGAGGCCTCTGCGGGCCCAGAGGCCCACGCGGATCTCGAAAAAATGGTTCCCAGCAGCGCCCCAGCGAGGCATAGGCCGCGCGTGATTCGTAGTGTTTCCTGGCTCACAGCCTGGCGCCTCAGCAAGCTTCGAGCCAACCGAAGAACACGGCATTTTCTGGCTTTTTTCGCGGCGGCGCCGAGATCGAGCGATCACTGTGCAACGAGCAACACACCTTGCCGCGCCCGCGCGGCCTCAGTGTTGCTCGCAGACAACACTCGTCGACGAAACTCGGTTGTTTCGCCACGACCCGACCTCTGGTCGGGCGCGCGCAACGTGCTGGTCGCGGGGGGGCCTATTCCTGAAAGTTCGCCTTCGAATGGAACCGGTTGCAGCTGGTAAGGAACCAGTTCCCCACAAAAGCTAGTTACGAGCCCTTCCTAAGCTGAAAATCGCCGTTTTGGCCTGGCGCTTAGCGCATCGCTTTGGTTTACTAAGTGCGGTAAGGAATCGGTTTTCATGAAGTACGGCTACTTCGACGACCACGAGCGCGAGTACGTGATTACGAACCCGCGTACTCCGGTCAAGTGGATCAACTACGTCGGCACGCTCGGTTTCGGGGGGTTTATCGACCACACCGGCGGCCTGCTGCTATGCAAGGGCGATCCAGCACTGAATCGTATCACCAAGTACATTCCGCAGCTACCGGGCTCGCAGTTCAAGGGGCAGACGTTGTACCTGCGCCGGCGCGCCGCTGGTCAGACGCAGGTGTTCTCGCCATTCTTTGTGCCGACGCTCGACGCCTTCGACCGCTATGAGTGTCGCGTCGGTCTGGGCTACAGCAAGTTCATCAGCGAGTTCCACGGCATTCGCACGCAGGTCACCGTGTTCGTGCCGACCAGCGATCAAGTGTTGGTGCAAGAGGTCAGCGTCACCAATCTGAGCCTCGAAACCGTCGAGCTCGATGCTGTACCGGTGCTCGAATACACCCATTTCGACGCGCTCAAGCAATTCACGAACGCCGATTGGGTGCCCCAGACCATGCAGAGCGAAGTGCATGACGACGGTGCGGGGCGCAAGATCCTCGCCCAGTTCGCCTTCATGAACAAGGCTCAGCGCCAGACGTATTTTACCGCCAACGTCCCGGTCAGCTCGTTCGAGACTGATCGCCGCGTGTTCCTCGGAGATAACGAGTACGGCACATTCCAGCAGCCGAAGAGCCTGCTCGCGGCCGAGCTGTCTAGCTCGCTCGCGCTACGCGGCGACAACATCGCAGCCTTACTGCTGCCCCTCGGCTCGCTCGCCCCAGGCGCGAGCGCACGCTTCGTGACCCTGCTCACTCAGCAAGAAGGCACGCCGGCCGAAAGCTTGGCGGCGGCTCGCGGTTTATTCGAGAAGTACCGCGACCACCAGGCTGTTTCAGTCGCTTTGGCAGCCATGCGCAGCAGCTGGGACGAGTACCTTGGCAAGGTTCAAGTCAACACGCCGGATGCGAGCATGAACAGCATGCTCAATGTGCACAATCCGCGACAGTGTTACATGACGAAGAACTGGTCGCGAGATCTGTCGCTGTACCAGCTTGGCTTTGGCGGCCGCGGCATGGGATTCCGCGACAGCTCGCAAGATGTCATGGGCGTCATGTCCGCGATGCCCGAAGAAGCCCGCGCGCTGATCGAGAAGCTGCTCTCGGTCATGAAAGCGAACGGCTCAGCGATGCATCAGTTCTACGCCTCGACCATGCTCGCCACCGAGGGCGACGCGCGAGAGATGGAAGATCGCCCCCAATACTACGGCGACGACCATCTCTGGATCGTGTTCGCGGTCTGCGCATACCTCAAGGAAACGGGGGATCTCGCGTTCCTCGACCAGGTGTTGCCCTACTACGAGAAGGACAAGCACGGCGTTGCGACCCAAACCGGCACGGTCTTCGATCACCTGAAGCGCGCGGTCGACTTCACCAAGCGCAATGTCGGCCGGCACGGACTGCCGCTACTCGGCTTCGCTGATTGGAACGACACGGTCAACCTGCGAACCGGAGCAGAGTCGCTGTTCGTCGCCAACCAATACGGCAAAGCCCTGCTCGATTTGATCGAGCTGTGCGAGTTCACCGGCGAGCGCGAGCTCGCGCAACGCTACCGCGTGGACTACGAGCACATGCGCGGCTTGGTCAATGAGTTCGCCTGGGACGGCGAATGGTACGTGCGCTACTTCGATCACGACGGCGCTGCCATCGGCTCGCGCAAAAATAGCCAAGGCCAGATCTGGGCGAACGGCCAAAGCTGGCCCGTTATCTCGGGCTTCGCGCCGCGAGATCGCGCGCAAATCGCGCTCGACTCGGTGCACCGCCTGCTCAACACCCCGAACGGGATCAAGCTCAGCAGCCCCGGTTACGACGGCTACGACTCCGCCAAGGGCGGCGTCACGACCTACCCGCCGGGAGCCAAGGAAAACGGCGGCATCTTCTTGCACGCTAACCCCTGGGTGATGATCGCCGAGACGCTCGTCGGCAACGGCGATCGCGCGTTCGAATATTACAATCAGATCAACCCCGCCGCGAAGAACGACGTCATCGACGTCTACGAGTGCGAGCCGTATGTGTACGCGCAGAACATCCTAGGCAACGAGCACCCGTTGTTCGGGTTGGCGCGCAATAGCTGGCTCTCGGGGACTGCCTCCTGGTGTTATCAGGCCGGCATCAAGCACATCCTCGGCATCGCGCCTTGTTACGCAGGGCTCGAGCTGAACCCGTGCATTCCGAAGGCTTGGGACGGCTTCAGCGTGCTCCGTCGCTTCCGCGGCGCCGAGTACTCAATTACCGTGACCAACCCGGAGCACGTATCGAAGGGTGTGCTGTCCATCGTCGTGGACGGCACGGCGATAGCCGGCAACGTCGTGCCGGCCTTCGATGACGGCCGAAAACACACCGTGGACGTAACGCTCGGCCGCGCCGAAGAGAGCGCAGTCGAGGCCGCCCAATAGCGTGCAGCCCGCTCGCAAGCGCGCGCGCGCGTGTGTGGCGCGAGCACACGACGAATGTTAGAGCTGCGGGGCTTGTCCGAATCCCCCACCGAAGAGCTCGATTGCCTGACTTGCTCGGCCTGTTGTCGCGGCCACGCCGGAGTGATCCCGGTTAGCGCCGAAGATCTCGTGCGCTTCAAGCGCGCCGGCCGCCCGGAACTTGGCGAGCGCATCGTGCCCGGGCACTTCGGAGACGAAGCGATGGAGACTCGCAGCGATGGCGCGTGCGTCCACCTCGGGCGCCCAGGCCTGCCCCACCATTGCTCGATCTACGACGTACGCCCAGCGATCTGCGGCGACTTCGCGCAGGGTAGCTGGCAATGCCACGAAGCACGGCGTTTCGCTGCGCGCGCCAGCTGAGCGCGTCGCGTCAATTCGCGGTGTATAGCGCGGCAAGCGTGTTGTACGCGGCGCGCGATGTGAGCTGAACCGTCGTCAGCCCCCACCGCTCTTCGTTGGCGAAGCAGTCAGGGTAGATGGCGGCAGCCCCAAGAAAAGAGCGCCCCACAAGCGGCGCAATGTCGCGCTTCAGGGTCACTGCTCAAAGATTTGCTGTAAACAGACTACGAACGCAAGCTCATGAAAAGCCGAGGAATTCCAGAAAGTCCGAACTACCGCGCAGAGCGTAGCCGAGCCGCGCCCGGTGCCGCTGGGATCGATTCCAGGCATCTATCTGCGCCAAGTAGCTGCGGTGCTCGGCCCAGCGTTGTTGATCGGCGAAGCGAAGTGCATGTGGGTCATTGTGCCCATCCTGCGCGTAATCGCATGCGGTGCCTGGCAATAATCGCAACCGACGGAGCCCGCCGCGACGACCAAAGCTCGGTTCGAACGGATACAGACGACAGCTGGCCGGTCGTGCGTCATACACGCCGCAGCGCTGGTCGGCTCCGAGGAAACGGCACGCTGAATCGCTCTGCGCGAGCGTCATCAGGGCGCGGCGCGCGTCGTGATCGAGCAGCACCATGCTGCCGGGTTCGCCGGTCATGTCTACCTCGCTTGGCTCGAGCCAAGCAACGATCTGCACGGCGCTCTGCCCCGTGGCGTCGACCAAGCGGCGCAGATCGGCGCTTGTCAGCGGCACACGCAGGTCCCTGCAGCAATTGCCGCACGAAGTGCAGCGAAAACGCAGAAGGCCGAGGCCGCTCGCCATGCGCGCGAGCTTGCCTCAGATCGCGCGCTCTCGCAGCCGGCGCGCGACCCACCGACAAACACCGACAAACACCGACAAACCAGCTAGTTGCGGTGACGACGATTTCTTGCTGAAAATGCTGGCAATGCTTTCCGCCGAAGCACGGGGACCGGCCTACCGCGTGGTCACCGAGCGACTAGTCATTCGCTGTTGGGAACCAAAAGACGCTGTCTCGCTCAAGCTCGCCGTCGACGGCAGCTTGCCGCATTTGCGCCCTTGGGTGCCCTGGGCCGCCGCCGAGCCCACGCCCTTGGATCAAAAAGTCGCCTGGCTGCGCAAGTGCCGCGGCGAGTTCGATCTGGGGCTCGACTACAGCTACGGAGTTTTTTCCTCCGGCGAAGACGAAGTGATCGGCGGTTGCGGCCTGCACTTGCGACAAGGTTTGAACGTGCGCGAGATCGGTTACTGGATCGCCAGCGCGCACTGCCAAAAAGGCTACGCGAGCGAAGTGACGCGCGCGCTCACACGAGTTGGCTTCGAAGTGGACGCCGCCGCCCGCATCGAAATCCGGGTCTGGCCAGAAAATCGTCACAGCCGTAAGATCCCCGAAGCGCTCGGCTTCATCAGCGAAGGCACGCTGCGCGGCGTGTCACGCGACGCCGAAGGTCGCCCCTGCGACGTCAACGTGTTCTCCCTCTTGCGCGACGATTACGAGTGCGGTCCCCTGCCCAACCTTCCGCTACGGGCGCTCGACATCACCGGCCAAGACCTGATCTAACAGCTGGTTGACCAAGAGGCCGGCGCTTGTTGCCCCCGGAAACGGGCCGAATGCTCGCGCATATGCCAGTGGGGCGAACAATCAGCACAGCCCGCGCAAATGGTTCGGAATAGGGTTGTCGAACCCCACCCCTCGGATTATGTTCCGCCGCCCTAAACTAGAGGTCCCCATCGTCTAGCCCGGCCCAGGACACGGCCCTTTCAAGGCTGTAACAGGGGTTCGAATCCCCTTGGGGACGCTACCCGACGCCCCACTCCCGCAGCTGAATTGCCGGCTTTCAGCGCGGGGGTGGCGAGAACGACGGAGCCGGTGGGCCAATCGTGGGCTAATGAACTTCCGCTTCGCCGGCTGGTAAAGCGCCGCCGGCAGCGCAGGGAACGGCACTCCGACCGCTACGCCCAGTTCCTCAGCGGTCCGGATGTAGCCGTCCGTGGTCGTGGAATGCAAGTGCCCGGCCCGTTGCTGGACTCGCGCTTTCTCCGTGCCGGCGATCATCTCCCAAGTGATGCCCGTGGCGCGCAAGTCGTAAAAGGTTACGCGCTTAGTGGTCCGGTCGTCTGAGTAGAGGTCGGCCCGCTTTACCTCTGCGCGCTGCAGGTGCACGCGCAGGTTGGCCGCCAAGTCTTCGAGCGGCGGCATGCCGTGTGCGGCCTTCTTGTTCCCGTGCTGGTGCTGGACGACCCGCCCCTTGCCGCCCGCTTCGGCGTGCATGGCCATCAACAACGGTTTCAGGTGCGGGTGTATGGGCACCTTGCGCGTGATGCCCGTCTTGGTCGCTTTGACCTTGCCGGCTCGAATGTCGAGCGCTTGGTGCACGTGCACGTACTCGTGCTCAAAGTTCACAGAAGACCACTCAAGGGCCGCCAACTCGCCCGGGCGCGTGTACAGGTACACCGAGAGCGCGTAGAGGCGGCGGTACCGGAGCGGCACCTTCGGGCACGCGAGCAGTGCCGAGACCTCGCTCGGGTACAACCACTGCTTGGCTTTGTCGTCGCCCTGGTCGGGCCCCTGCACGTCCTTGGTCGGGTTGTCGGTCCGGACGCGTAGTGATGACACCTTCGATTTACAGGCATCGGCGAACAGCTTGGTCACGAGCCCCCACACCTTTTTCGCCGTGTTCCAATGCAGCCGATCGGCTCGCACTTTGGCGTCGAGCACTTCGACGAGCCCACGCAGCTCATCGGTCGAAAGCTCTGCAACGGGGCGCGCCCCGATCGTAGGCATGACGTGTTTGACGAGCCGACCGCGATCGTGCTCAACGCCGCTCAGGCCACGGCGCGCGCGCTCGACCAACCAACGCTTGGAGAATGCATCTACCGTTTCGGCACCGGTCGGGGCGTCGCGCAGCGCCTGCTTGGTTGCCCTGGCTCGGCTGACCCCGACAACCCCCTTAGCTCTCGCGATCTCGTTCCAATGCGCACACGTTTCCTGCGCACGCTTCTTTCCTTCGGGACTATTGGGCCAGTCGCCAAGCGGCTCCCCGAGCCACACACGAGAACCATCGACGCACCGCACGCGCCCGTACCACTTGCCGTTGCGGAACTGGACGTAGCCGGTTGACGGTCGAGACATTCAGATCACGGCCTTTTCTGCCACCGGTCCGGCCGGGACCGTGTAAACAACGTTTACACGCTCGGCCAGCCAAGCCTGCACGGCCGGCACCGCGACCGGCTCGGTCCACCGCTTGGCGGACCGGTCCAACTCCTTGCGAACCGCCTTCGCCGCGCGCACGGGATCGGGCTTCTTGGGTGCCTTCTTTTTCGCCTTCGGGACCTTCCGAATCTTGCCGTCCGCACCCTTGCGTTCGGTCAACTGTGGATTGTCTACAGTTGCCGCGAGCGCGGCCCGAACGGGCCCGACAAACTTCGGGTCCACTGCGGCTTGCTTGGCGATCTCGCGGTCGCTCCAAACCGCCCACGCGGGATCGCGCAGCAACATTTCGACGGCTCGGACGCGATCTTTTTTTGACCTGCGTGAACCGTGACTCGCGTTCGCGCCAACCGCGTGCAGGCGAGCTTCGCGCTCGCCACCCGCGTGCACCTCGCACGGGATCTCGGTTTTGCCGGCAAGCTCGTAGGCGCGGCAACGGTGGAAGCCATCGGCGAGCCGGTAGACTTCGCCCTCTTTGTAGACGCTTACGGCTGGGAGTTTGGCCCCACCCGTGAGCGCTTCCGCGTACTCGGCCGCCGTTGCTTCGTTGACGCCTTCGGCGCGGCAATTGAGCGCGGGGTCGCGTTGGATTTTGCTGAGTGGGATGTTCTCGATCGTCGGTTTGGTGTTGGGCATCACCTTGATAATGGCCGGGGTGCTTGGCTTCATGACCGCGCCTCGGGGCGCGCTTCCAGGGCCGCGACGCGGCTGGCCGCCAAGGCCACGCGCTGTTCCAGGGCCGCGACCTCGCGGGCGAGCTGCAAAAGGCGCGTTTCGTTGTCGCGCTCGGTCTGGGCCTGTGCGTGCTGTACAGTGCTGTCGATCATGGGAGTGTTCCTCTCTCGTGGTCCTGGGGTCCGGCTGCTGAAACAGCGCGGGCCCCGCTGGTTACTTCTTGCGCGTCTTCTTGGCCTCGCGCACCACAGCCGAGTTGTACTTCGGCGCTGGCTCGCCCGGTTTCTTCTTCCTGAACGACGCCGCGTAGTCGCGGCGAATCATCTGGCGAAGGATATCGGACTCCTTCAAGCCCGCTTCCTTCGCCAGGGCCTGCAGCATGGCGCGCTCGTCGGGGAGCATCACCATGTTGAAGCGGGCCGTGTATTCGCTCGTGCTGTTGTTGACCGGCATCGTGTGACCTTTCAGACGCGTATGTGACGCGTGTCGTTTTACGCGTCTTGGACGCGTGGGCAAGCGCTGTTCTGCGTCAGACGCTTAAACGCGTAGATCTATTGCGGAAGAATCGACATGGTCGAAATCAGACGCGTATTTGCGCGTGATACGCGTAAACGCGTGTTTTTGTTGATCATCATGTCGAACTCGTCGGATCTTCCGAACTCACCTGACGCCCCCCCCTAGTCCGTCGCCACATTTGCTTACCCTATGAGTAGCCGAGAACTCGAACTCGCCTTGGCGGAGCTTTTCGATCTAGCCGCGGAGCCGCGAAAAGAGGCGGCATACCAAAGTTGGTTTGAGCGCCATCAAATGGTGTTGAGGCTCATGGGCTACGAGCGAGTGATTCCGCATCCGCTTCTGACTCGTCGGGCAGCGGACGGAACAAGCGAGGATTTTTGTCCGGACTTTATGGGCCTGCGTCCCAGCGGGCTCTGGGAGATCGTTGAAATCAAGAGACCGGATACCGCGGTCCTGAAGGCACCGACTCGACGACAGCAGTTCTATGCCGAGTTTGGACGCTATGTCTCGCAGTGTCGCGAGTATTCGAAGTACTTCGAGGACTCCAACAATCGGGCATTCTTTGAGCAGACCTACAGCACGTCGGTTCAATCACAGGTGAAAGCCTATCTGCTTGCCGGGCGCAATGATGGCATGGACCGATTTCGAGTGAACGAACTGATCGCCGAAAGCCGCGCTCTCGAGTTTGAGACGTACGATGAGCTTTTCGAGAGACTTGCCAACATCTGGCGCACGATGGAAGGGGAGCGCGAAGGGCTGCCAGGCTTTGCATTCGTGGCGCGCGCAATCGTCTTGCCCGGCGAGGAGACAGATAGACTCTGGCTTGTCGACATCGGCAGGCACGAGGACCGCAACAGGATCTCGGTGTACATGCAAGGCACGTCCTTGCATGTCGATGTATATGACGACGACGGGCATCTGCACGAGATGCGTGTACAGGCTGGTAACGCCTTGTCGAGGACCCTTTACTTGGGCTTCGAGCTGGGATTTTGCGAGCGTTTTGCGTTTGGGCGCATTTGGCTTGATGACAGTTCAGAGATGACGCGGTGGCCGCCGTTCCGGTTCACATTTCGTCCCGTCGAGTCTCATGTTGTCGGGTCAGACATGACCGGCGCCGGGCGAAGCGAGTTTTACCTGGGTGAGTTGCTGTTTCTCGCGGGGCCGCCCAGCTTGACCGAACGAATTCGACTGCGCGCCTACATGATGGCGCGCGTCACTGCGCCGGCGACCTGGCTACACTTCACGAACGGGGCCTTCATGTTCAACGGGGGGCACCCTCGCTTCTCGTCCCGCGTCGTTCAATACGCCGGTGTTCGCTTGCTCGTACCCGAACCAGAGGAACGACGTGACCTAACGCAGCCAACTATCGGCCGGCAGCCAATCCTGGTCGTCAACCCGTTAGATCAGCCGGATTTTGACTCGCCTGAAGGGCAGTAAGGGCGCTCCCCGCGCGGATGTGCCCGTCGGGCGAGACAGCGACGTACGCCACCGCGTCTCCGGGTCTCGCGTGCACGAGGGCATGCGAGGCAAACGTGCGCATCGCCTCCAACCTGCGCCACAGCACGAACCCCCAGCCCGCCAAGTCGAGCGCTTCCTGTTGCAACTCCGCGAATAGCTCGGCAGGCGGTCGTGCAAAGCTCGTGTCGCCGTACACGGCGCGCGTGGTCTCGAGGCGCCTGCGTACGCCGTCAGCGAACGCTGGCCACGCATCGAGCAGATCGGCTGCGGTGCTCACGGCGCAAACTCCAGGTCAAAATCAAAACCAGGCTGGCGACCAACTGGCCATGGCAAGCCTGCAACGGTGCTCGGCGGCGTGAGCGTCGTGCCGTCGAATGTTGCAAGCCCGCAACCCGGACCCGGCGCGACGTGCACGATCGTCTCGATCGCGCGACGCATCAGAAGCCGCCCCCGCTGTGCGGGGATGAGCTGCGCGGCACCGCGGCGCCGATGTAAAGCCGAGTGCCGTCGGTCTCGACGCGATCGAGACCAGAAGTCACGCGTGCGGCCGGTCCCGATCCGAACATGTCGAAGGCTTCGTTTCTCTTGAACCGAGAGCTGTCGATGTCCTCGCTCCGCGAGGCGCGCACCGAATGGGCGACCGCAAGCACGACGGCCGCGCACAAGTCGCCGTGACCTTGCCCGGCGCGCCGCGGATGACTGATTACGACGCCTCCGCCCGGCACAGCCTTGGCCGTTACGTCTTTGATGCTCTGCAGGAGTCTCGGAAAGTCAGGGAGCACAACCTTGCGCTCAACGAGCGCTTGCTGCGCGCGACGATACGTTCGCTCTTTGCCCGTCGCTCCGCCCGGCGTTGCGATGAAGTCTACGCGCAGCGCGTCCAAGTGCTCGCGCGCAGTCTCGGCATAGTGATTGTCGCCCACGATCTGCGTGCAGCCATGCCGGCGTGCGAGCGCGGCAAACTCCAGGATGACTTCGCTCGGCCGGAGCGGCTTACCCTTTTTCGGACGACGCTCCGCCCAGTCGACGAGTACAAGTTTGCCGCCTTCGGCGCGCACGATTGCGATCGCACTGCTGTCAGCGCTGAACGCCAAGTCGATCGCGGCCGTGCACTTGGCACCGCTCGGTGGAAGTGGCTCAGTGTATGGGCCGCGCGCATCGTCGACCGCTTGCCCGTCGAACCACGTTCCGCTGCCGACACTGCCAAACTCCGCCCCAAATTCGCGCTCCGCGTTCTGGGCGTCGCGCTCGTATTCGGCCGCGACGCGTGCCGCTTGCGTGGGGCGCATCAACACGGTCGGCGCGTGTGCGACCAGCACGGACCGCGGCCGCCCGAATTGATCGCGGTGTAACTCGAACAGCAAACCGGCCTCTGCCCACGGAGTGCTTACGACCAACAGCTGCCCGCCCTCGAGCACGCGCGGCGCTGCCGCTTGGAAGATGCTCGCGTCGTTTACGACCGATTCCGAGTCGCGAAAGAAAGCGATCTCGTCGCACAAGAAGGCGACGAGCGACCGACCTCTTACGGCACTGCCGCCGCGCGTGGCGGGCAAGCATTCAACAGTGACGACCTGACCGTCAGGGCGTCGCAGCACGAATGAATCGGCGGTCGGGTTCTCCAGCATCGCAGCGAGCTGCGGACTCGCTCGCATGGCCCCGAGCGCGAAGCGGAACGCCTGCCTGGCGAGTCGAAGATCGGGTGCGCAGATGACCGCATACGCGGACTCGCCGGGAGCCAATCGACTGAGCGGGACCGTCAATGCAAGGTGCAGCAACCGAAGCGCGCCGAGGTACGTTTTGCCCGAGCGCGCTCCCGCGACGACCGCGATAACGGCGCGTGCGATCGGTGGAATGACTTCGACGTCGCCGAACAGCTGGCGAGCTAACTCACGCTCGGCACCTACAAGATCGCGAGGCTCGGCACCGTCGAACGCGACTTTGGCGAGCACGCGTTGCGCCGCGGTGAGCTTGACGCCGATGCGCGCCGCGAACTCGATGAACGTTTTCACGGTGCCCTCAGCGAACGCAGGACTCGAGCACCTGCAGGTCGAGTCCGGCCGCGATGAACGCCGTACGAAGCGCGTCACGAATTGCAACTCGATGTTGCAAGTAACCTAACGGGGAGGGCGACCATGCCAGGCCGAGCGATTTTGAAATCATCTGCGCTTCGCCCCGAGCCGACGAAACGGCAGCGTCACTCTCTCGCGCGCGCACGAGCACGGCCGCTAACGCGACTCCGGCCAGCATGGCATCGGCGACGATCTGCTGATTGGTTGCGAGTATGGCCTGCTCGGCCTGTAGAGCGTCCAGCTGCGCCAGCTGCGCCAGCTGCGCGGTCGACCCCACGATCGAGTCCTCGAAGTCTTGTGCCGCGGCACGCTCGACCGCGAGGTCCTCAGCGGCAAACGCAAGGTTCTGGCCTGCGAGCACGAGCGCGGCGGCCGTCTGCTTCGTGTCGTATCGACGTCGCGTCACCTGTGCGGCTTTGACCGCGTCCGCGGCGGCGCTGAATGCCTTCTCGCGCGTCGCGACTTTCGCGGCGAGCGTGTTCCGCTGCGCCGTCACCATGCCGGCGACGCGCTTCTCGCCCGAGACCGGGTGAGCGGCTGGGCGTGCCGCGCCCGCGACAGGATGCGGAGGCGGGTCGATGTAGGCGGCTGGGTTGTGCCGCGGCGAGCCGCTCCGACCGATGTTGTGCTGCTGCGCAGGCATCACGCCACCACCACGTGACCGGCCTGCACGGCGACCGATGCCTCGTGCACCTGTTCAGCGAATGAGAGGGCGGCGAAGCGCGGACTGTGGGCGCGCATGGCCGCGATTGCGCGTTCGGTGCCGTTGCGGCCAATCTGTTGGGTTGCGTCCAACGGCTGACGCGACAACGGGCTCGGAACCATCGGAACGACGGGCGACAAGCCGGTGCCCGTCGGCTGACTTTCGGCGCCGAGCGTCGTCAGGATCCGACCGACGATCAGCGGTGCACGCACGTCGTCGAGGTCCAGCTCGGCAACCACGTCCGCGCCCAACGTCTTTAGCCAAGCCAAACACGTCGCTGGATTGGTACCGCCATTGAAGCCGAGCTTGCGCGCAGCATTCAGGATGTCTGACTGCGTGGACGGCGTGAGGTTCTCGAACGCCTTGAAGTCGGGACCCGTAAGGTTGGTGTCGCCCGGCGAACCTTTCGTGACGACCTCGGCTTTCGCGGCGAGCTTGATCGCGCTGAGCGCGATGCGCGCGTGCGATTGGGCCTCAGGGCTATTTGCCTTAATTCCGGGCGGTAATTTGATGCTGAGCATGGTCGTGACTCCTGTGGTTTGCTGTCGGACCGGCACGCCACCGCGACTCGCGGCGAGCGGAACCATCCCCGAAATGAACGGCGAATTTGTCAACGCAATCGAATCCAAGCGCGCCCCGATATCGGCGTTCGTCTTCGGGTCGCGGCAGTCGAACGAGACGACGACCGACGCCCATCGGTACTTGCCTTCCAAGATGTACGAGCGCGCGGGCTCTAGCCACGACGTCAAAGCGTACAACGTCAACCCATTGGGCCCGGGGCGAATGTCGAGGTCGAGCACCCAGCCCTGAGCGGGCGCGCCCGTCACGGGAATCGTGCCATCGGCTGCAAAGGCGGCGCTTGCATGGTCGAAGTCCCAGGCACAAACGGGCGCGACCCCTACACCGCCGGCACCGAGCACGAAGGCAGGATCGGACCTCAGGTTGCGAACCAGTTGCGAGAACACGTTGCCGTCAAACGTGAACGCTCCACCGGCATAGCCGTTGTACACCCCCTCAGCCGCTACCTGCACCCACTTGGGGCTGAGGTCGGGCGCGGCTCCCAAGTCGATCGCGGCATCGCACGTGACGCGCTCCACGTGCGAGGGCCGGGCCAAGACGACCGGCTGGTCGTCGACGTAGCTGCCGTCCTGCAATGCGGCCAGCACGGTGTCGAAGTCGCCGCGCAAGATGGCTTTGGCCTTGGCGATGCCGACGGCCTGTTCGTGGGTGAGAAGTAGCGTCATGGGTCGGGGTCTCCTAGGTCAGCAGTCGGATTCGGGCGCGAGCGCGAGCGCACGTGCGCCGTGCATCGGTAACGCGTAGTGCTGGCGCGCGTGCTCGGTCACGGTGGCGCGCTCGGCCATCGTCGAGTGTGCGATCAGGCTCAAGCATCTCGCGGTCGGGGTATCGAGCACGACCTCGTGCGCGAGCGAGTCAGCCATCGCGCCGAACAGCAGTGCGAGGTCGACCGGGCGAGCCGCTACCGCGGCAAGCGTGATGCCCACACCCATTCTCACGAGCGGTAGGTCGCGCTCGGCCTGCTCGTGCTCGTCAGGCGTCAAGCGTCGTCCTCGGTTGCTGGCACACAATCGCCCGCCAGCGCGTCCGCCGGCTCGGCTGAGTCAGCGTCAGGCTCGGGCTCGGTCGTTTCGTCTGGTAGCGGGTCGTCGCTCCACCAATCGGGGCGCGGCCTCGGACGGCTCTTGGCCGTGCGGACGCAAAGCTCGTGTGCTGCAAGTAGGTGCTGGCGTCCCTCGGCCGCGAGCTTGCTCGCTAGCGCGAGGTCGCCGCGCGAGAACGCGAGCCGGCTACCCGCGACACACAGCGCGGCGCTGCCGACCTCTGCGGCTGCATCGAGCCCACAGTGACCACCGCCAACATCGCGCTTGAGCGCGGCCACGTGAGCACGCCGGAACGCCTCGGCCTGCCTCTGGAAGGATCGCCATTGTGGGTCGTCGCCGGCAACGTCCAGGTGATG
>OLLW01000765.1_pt1 | contig 27459 bp, 41 predicted proteins | sample 1604611 | NCBI WGS metagenome assembly OLLW01 (sample SAMEA104055725, study PRJEB20765) | soil metagenome | biome: Arctic tundra; feature: Polygonal ground; material: soil | place: USA | collected 2011-09 | depth 0-0.5 m | reverse complement strand
CCTCCACTCGGGGGCCGTTCGCAGAAGCGCACGACAGGTGCGCTCGCCACGCCCCCCGCAGCGCCACCGCCGCCCGCAGGTGCAGTAGCGCGCAAAGCGCCACCGCCGCCGCTGGCGCCGTCACGCAGTATTCCGCCGCCGCCTGGTGGCGCTAAGCCCGCGCCGCCGCCAATGCCGGTCGCGCCCTCCGCACCCAATCAGCCTTCCGGCACCCTGAGCATCACTTACCAGGGTGAAGTCTTTCAGGTGACCAAAGACCGCTTCATCATCGGCCGCGGCAAGCAAAACAGCGATCTGACCATCAAAGATCCGAACGTGTCGCGCCAGCACGCGATGATCGAGTTTTTGACCGGGCAGTACTACATCGTCGATATGGGCTCGACGAACGGCGTCGAGTACAACGGTCAGCGCGTGCAGCGCAAAGTAATCAGCGACGGCGACACCTTCAAGGTGTGTGACCACGAGCTGCGCTTCTCATTTCAGTGACCCAGAGAGCGCTTCTGTCCACCGCGCTCTGTGCGTTGACGGCGGGGCTCTGGGCGGGGTCCCTCTGTGCCGAGCCCAAGCCTTGGGTACCCCAAGGCCAGATGCCGATCGCCGACTGGGTGCGTAGCGCCGAGGTCACGAGGCCCGACGAGCCGCTGTATCAGGCCCCGAGTACCGCAGAGAAGCGGCGCGGCGCACTGGCTCGAGGAGCGCGCGTGCCGGTGTTCGCCGCCCGCAAGGGCCCGGGCTGCGGCGGGCGATTTCTACTCGTCGGTCCGCTCGCCTGGCTGTGCGAGGACGGCGCGGAGCTTTCGCAGGCTGCGCCCGACGCGGACAGCGAGCCAGTCCTGCCGCAGGCCCACGACGGCATGCCGTACCGCTATCATTTCGTCGGTCCGGACGGCGCGATGGCCTATCGCGCACTGCAGACCGCTGAAGACGGCGTCCCCGACTCACAGCTGCTCAAGGGTTTCGGCGTGGCGGTGGTGCGCGTCGAGAACAATCCTGCGGGCACACCGTTCGGGCTCACCACCGAAGGCATGTGGGTGCCAATGCACGATCTGAACCCGGTCGTGCCACTGCTATTTCATGGACGGGAGCTCGCAGGCACGCTCGACGTAGCGTGGGTCGTCACCAGCAACGTGCTCGGCTCGCGCGCAGCCAATGGTCCGAAAGATCGCGCGCTCAAGCTGACACCGCTCCAGGAGCTGCGCGTGCTCGAAGAGCGTCAGCTCGGCGGCCACCGCTGGCTTCGCTACGCGGACAACGCTTGGGTAAGCGATCGCGACGTGCGCGCGCCGACGCACGCCGAGCTGCCGAGCGAACTACGTCCGGGCGAGCGCTGGATCGACGTCGACATCGCGAGCCAAGTGGTCACGGCCTACGTCGGCGATCGGCCCGTGTTCGCGACCCTGACGTCGACGGGACGCGGCGCGGACGGCAGCGAGCTTTCGACCCCGCGCGGCGCCAAAAGGCTCTGGGTGAAGCTCAGGACCAGCAACATGGACAACCTGGACGACGAATCCGCAGCTGAAAATTACGCGATTCAGGCGGTGCCCTGGGTCATGTACTTCGAGCACGGCTACGGCCTGCACGGCACGTTCTGGCACCGCGCGTTCGGAACGAAGCACAGCCACGGCTGCGTGAACCTCACGCCGCTCGATGCGCAACGCTTGTTTGCCTGGACCAGCCCGAAGCTGCCGCCAGGATGGACGGCCGCCCTACCGACCGCTTACGAGCCGGGAACGCTGATCCGAGTGCGCTGATGGACGCGCCGCGCGTTCTCCACGCAAAGGCAGCGGGAGAACGCGCGTAACCGGCGTCCTCAGACGATCTTCGACTGGAGCAAGAAGGCGATCGCGAATGCGAAAAGCACGAGCGACTCCATCAGCGCCAGACCGAGAATCATCGGCGTCTGGATGCGCGGGGCAGCGCCCGGGTTGCGGCTGATGCCTTCCAGAGCAGCCGCGGCAGCGCGACCCTGACCGAGCGTGCCACCGAGCACCGCGAGACCGATCGCGATGCCAGCGCCGATCGCCGCTGCAGCTTGAGCACCGCCGCCGACGCCGCCAGCGGCGTCCTGCGCGAAGGCACTGGAGGAGAACAGGGTGGTCAGCGCAACCGTGGCGAGCGCCACATTCTTCTTGGACATAATCATCGACTCCTTAGTGGTCCCAGCAGCGAGAGCGTTGGCCTCGCGGAAAGTTCGTGCGTCTTAGTGCGCTTCGTGCTCGGTCGCCAGCCCAATGTAGATGCAGGTGAGCAGCGTGAAGACGAGGGTCTGAATCAGGATGATCAGGACGCCCAGTAGCATGATCGGGATGGGCACCAGCACGCACACCAGGCTCAGGAAAATCCCGAGAATCAGGTGGTCGACGGCCATATTCAGCATCAAGCGAACGGCCAGGGTGATCGGCCGAACAATCAGGGAGATCACCTCGATCGGAAACACCAACCAGGCCAGGTACCAAGCCGGGCCGGCCAGGTGGGCCACGTAACCGAAGCCGTTCGCGGCGAGCCCGTAGGCGTTGAAGCAGACGAAGACGACGATCGCACAACCCAGCGTGACGCTGAGGCTGCTGGTGGCGACCGGGAAACCCGGGATCAGCGCCAGGATGTTCGAGAAGAACACGAACATGGCCGCCGCCCCGATCAGCGGGAAGTACTTCTTGGCGCGCTCGGCATCCATGACGCTCTTAGCGAGGTCGTAGAAGTAGCTGAGGAACGCCTCCATGAACGTGCGTAGCGTCAACCGGTCCTCCGGAACGACCGCGTCATCCGGGTTTGCCAGTTGGCCGCGAACGCGGGCCGCGATGGCCAGCACGAGCAGCGCGACGAACAGCGACGCCGCCAGCGGCTCGAAGCTGCGCCAGCTCGGCGCTTCGTGCTTGACCACCGAGGTGCCGAACGCTTGCGCGTTCCGCGCCAGGGTGTCGTGCATGTACGACAGAAGCAGCGTGAACCAAGTCGTATGCTCGGGCATTTCCTAACCTTCTCCGGAGGCTGCGGGAGCCGATTTCAGCTGCGAAATCGTGATTCCCACGGGCAGCGCCGCATAGCCGATGACGAGCGGCAACAAATGCACATAACCGCCGCGAACCAAAACCAAGATCCCCAAAAACATCACCGCGAACTTCAGCATCGCCAGCGGGATCCACGCCGAACGAACCCCGGCGGGATACAGGAAGCCGCGCACAGTGCGGGAGATGGCCCACAGGTTGGCAACCGCGAGCACGACACCCACCGCAACGCTCACGCGACTCGACGCACCTAGCAGACTCGGAGCACCAGCCGTCAGAAACGCACCGACGATTGCAACCGACCAGATCGCTGTCGCGATGCTGCTTTGGTCAGTGCTCTCCGTCGCCGTGCTCATTGAATTTCTTTCGTGCTTCTCGTGCTTTTTGTTCTTCGGCTTCTGCTTCCAGATTCGCGCTCTTGAGCGCTCGCCAGACGAAGCGCGCTCCAGCGGCGAATCCGTATGCCAGCCCGACTAGGGTGAAGATGCCGTGCGTGCCGAGCTTCTTGTCTGCCCAGTGGCCAAACCACAGGCCGAAGAGAACGCTCGCCGCGAGCTCAAGGCCGACAGTTCCGTAGCGGCCGACACCTTTCCAGTCTTGCTGCACAAATGCTTCCGGTTAAGGAGAGCGGCGGTCGCTTAGCATGGCGTTCGGTTGGGGGTCAATCTGTGGGGCAAAGTGCGTGCTATCGTGGACAAATGCGTTGCGCGAGCCGCGGCCTCGTTGGCCTTCTTCTAGTCGCCGGTCACGCATTGGCGGCGGAGCCAGGGGCGGCGAATCCGCCGCCGAAAAGCACTGCCGCGGCAGCGCCAAAGCAGCAGCCCGTGCCCGCGCCCGCGCCCGTTTCCGCGCCCCCCAGGGCCGGGGACGCGCCGCCTGCGGAGTATTACGTCGAACCGTCAGCGCCACCAGAGAGCGCGCCGCCAGCGGCTGCGCCAAGCACACCGCCGCGCAGTGCCGCGCCAGAGTCGGGTCCCCCTGGCCCGCCTCCGCCCCCGCCGAGCGACCCAAACGCCGGGCAGATCTACGAACCGCCTCCGCCCGGTTTCTCTCCGCCGGGCGCGCCGCTCTACGAGCCGCCCCCGCCTCCCGAACCGCACCACGTCGCGCCCCGGACTTCGTTGTGGCTTGGTGCGCGCGCCGGCGTGTTCATTCCGTTCGGCAACGCCTGGTCGCGCGGCACCAGGGATGCCGCGGACAACCTGAGCTACAAGGGCGTTCCGTGGAGCGACTACGTCTCCTCGGGACCGATGTTCGAGCTCGACGTCGGCGCGCGGCTGTCACGCAACTACAACGTGTTTGCGCTTTGGGAGCATGCAGAGCTCGGCGGCGGTAGCGGAGACCCAGGCGGCAACGCCCTCAAATCGAAGCGCGGCGACACGGATTTTTGGGGTGCCGGCATTCGAGCAACGTCCGATCCGGATCGCATCGGCTTCATCACCGAGCTAGCGGTGGGCTGGCGCTTGGCACGCGCGAAATACGCCGATGGCAGCGAGGTTCAATTCAGCCAAGCGCCGTTCGAAGCCCGGCTCGGCCTAGGCGCGGAATTTCGTCTCAACGAGTACGTGTCGCTGTCGCCCATGTTCACGCTCGGTGTCGGCTCGTTCGACAAGGTCCTGCACAAGACGGGAGACACCATTGAAGATCAGAAGAGCGGGGACGACTACGCCGACGGGCATGCCTGGGCGACCCTGACTTTCGGCGGCAATTTCGATGTGCTGGGCAGCAAGCACTAGTCCTTGATCGAGCCAGGCTGGGCTATGCTCCTCGGCCGATGCACGAGCTGCTAACGATCGTTCTCGCGACCTCCAATCACGGCAAGATCCAAGAGCTCCGCGCACTGCTCGCGGATCTACCGGTCCAGTTTCTGTCGGTCGCGGACGTGCTCGGCGAACAACCAACCATCGTGGAGGACGGCGCGACCTTCGAAGCCAACGCGTTGATCAAGGCGCGCGCCGTGGCGCGTGCCACGCGCACCTTGGCCTTGGCCGACGACAGCGGGCTTGAGGTCGACGCGCTTGGCGGTCGCCCAGGTGTGCGCTCAGCGCGCTTCGCCCACGAACGGGCGACAGATGCCGAAAACAACGCGGCCTTGCTGCGCGAATTGGAGAATATCGAGGAAGGCGCGCGCGGTGCCCGCTTTCGTTGCGTGCTGGCGCTGGTCAACCCGTGGCGGGAGTCGGAAAGCCACGTCGCCGAGGGCAGCTGCGAAGGCAGCATCGCTCGCGCGCCGCGCGGCAACAGCGGCTTCGGCTACGACCCGCTGTTCGTCGTTACCGGCCAGGACGGCAAAGCCATGGCCGAGCTGTCGGAGGACGACAAAAACAAGGTCAGCCACCGCGCCCGCGCCGTGTCGGCTCTGCGCGGCATTTTGCTGAAGCTGGTGAACGAGCGCTTGGACGAAGCCGAGCGCATCGCGGGTTGAATCAGCGGGGACTGTCGCCTCTGTCGCCTAGGTGAATCCAAATCCGCGTGCCCCGCGGTTCGCGCGGCTCGAAAGCAATGCTTCCGCCATGCGCTTCGATGATCTGGCGCGTGATCGCCAGGCCGAGGCCGGTGCCGTTGCTCTTCGTGGTGAAGAACGGCTCAAATAGCCGTGCGCGCGTGGCTTCGTCGAGCCCTCCGCCCTCGTCTTCGACCACGATGTCCGAGCCGCTGCCGCCGCTCGCGCTCACCGACACGAGCACGCGACCGCCATTGGGCATTGCCTCGCGCGCATTGCGCATCAAGTTGTACAGGGCCTGCTTGATCTGCGCCTCGTCGACCGAGGCGGAGATCGGCTGGGCGGCGCTCTTCACCTCGAGCGTCACGCCCTGACTCTCCAACTCCCGACGCATGAACTCGGCGGCCTCGCTGACGACTTCACGCAGATCCTCGACCTCGAGGCGCTGGGCGCCGCGCCGAGCGAACGACAGATACTGACCGCTGAGCGCCGTCAGCCGCTCGACCTCGCCGCGGATGGCCCGCAATAACTCACGCGATTCCTCGCTGGCCTGAGCTAAGTCGTCCTCTAAGAGCTCGACGTTCAAGGCAATGGACGACAGCGGATTTCGTATCTCGTGCGTGACGTGCGCGGCCATCTTGCCGATCGTCGCCAAGCGCTCCGTAGCCAGCAGCTCCTCGTTGGCCCGCGCAATGGCCGAGACCATGCCTTCGAACGTCGCTGCCAGCTCACCGATCTCGTCGTTCGAGCTGACAGCCACGCGCGGCTTCAAGTCACCGCTGGCCACTGCCTTGGCGCGCTCCGTCATTTGCGCGAGCGGCCGTAGAACGCGACGCGCGTACAGCGCCATGGCCACGCCGACCAGCACGGTGAGCGCCGAAAGCACCACTAGCAAGCGCATCGCCAACACCTCGCGCTCGTGCGCGCGATCCAGGAGCGAATCCACATTGCGCAGCGCGCGCTGCTCGAGCTGGTTCAGCCGTTTCGAGCCTTGCGACCCGCGCGTCACCAGCTCATCGCGCAGCATCTCCGCCGTCGCGTCGTCACGGCGATCCAAAGCTTCGAAGAGTCGGCTCAGGCGCTCCGCGTCGCCCGACAAGAACGACTCAATGGAGCTGGTTTCGGCGAATAGCTCTTTGCCGACAGTGCGCACGTTCTGGTCGCTAGAGGAGGCAAATGCGCGGGCAATCGCGGCCCGCACTTCACCGAACATGCGCGGCCGACCAATGTGCAACGCAAGGTCGAACCAGATGCGAATGTCAGCCGGATTGCGGGCGGCAGTAATGTGATTGAGCTGGGTGTTCCAGGTGTCTTGCTTGGCGACCAAATCGCGCACCGAAAGCGCCAGCGGGAAATAGCCGCTGCGCATCAAGCGGGCCTCGCGCGCCGCGTTGCGCTGAGCCACCACGCTCCAACCCGCCGCCAACGCGAAGGCGAACATGACCAACACGTACGAGCCGAGGACGCGCGTCGCTACGGTGCGCTTGTTGCTGCGAAGCTTGTCACTCATGAGGCAGGCCGAGACTTGCCTCGACGACGCTGGCGATATCCATGGCCGCCGTGCCCTGCGCGCGGAAGCGACGCAGACTGGATGCGCACGCGGTCACCAGAGTGCCGCCGCCCTGTTGTTCGTGCGCCGCCAAGCGCAGATCCGCGATGCGCCCCGAGGTCTCGGGCATGGACACTGGGAGCAGCGCGCCGGCGCCGGAGCATTCGGCTTTTTCGCGGCGCGCCTCGAATTCGTCGGGATTTCGGCCGAGCGCGCGGGAAAGCACGACGCGCGGCGCGTCGTATTCGGACAAGCCGCGACCGAGCGCACAAGGGTCGTGAAAGCGCACTGGCGCGCTGTCACCGAACCCCACCAGGCGCGAAAGCCTCGGCGCGTGCTCGGCCGCTAAGCGCACGAACGGCTGTGCACTTGTCTCGCGCAGCAAGAGCGCGCAGCCCGGATCCCCTACAACGAACAGATGCGCGCCACGCACTGCTTCGATGATGCGCGCACGCGCAGCGTCGAAGCCAGCGCGGTCGCCCGCGTGCAGCAGCGGTGCGCCGCAGCAGCCTGGAACCAAGCGTACTGGCCCAGCCAGTGCGACCACCGAGCGCACGATGGCCCGCGCTTCCGAGCGTGCCTTACGCAAATACGCGCAACCCACGAGCAGCGCGACCTTCGCGTGCGAGCGCACTCCAGGCGCACGAGCGAGCTCCGCAAGCGCCGCGCCGGCTTCGGCAGCGCGCAGTCCGTGCCGCCGCTCGCTCTCGAGCACTGCCTCGGGAGCGACGCCCGCTTCGCGATAACCGGCCCGCGCCGCGTATAGCGTGTCGGCGACCGGGTTCTGGTGCTCGCAAAAGCCCGTACAAGCGTGACAACCCGAGCAGCCCCAGCTGGTTTCCGCAGTGGCTGCGTCGCCCTGCGAGTTACCGCGCGCGACGAGCCACGCTGACGACATCTTCGCCCACGGGATCAGCGCCTCGCGCGCCTCCACGTTCGAGACGGGGCACGTGCTGCGGCACAGTTTCGGACAGTAGCCACAGGTCTCGAGCGCCCGCGTGGCGTTCGGCAAAAGCGGCAAGCGCGTCGCGCGACTCATCGCGACGGACTCTTGACCTGAGCTCCCTTGACGGCTCGAGTAGATTTCCGAGCCGCAATCGGCTTCTTGGCGGCGATGACGGGCTGCTCTGGATCCGCTTGCGGCAAGCGGATCTCGAACGTCGCGCCGGCGCTCGAAGACTTCACCGATACAGTGCCGCGGTGCTCTTCGACGATCTTCTTCACGATCGCCAAGCCGAGGCCGGTTCCTCCCGCCTTACCCATGGTGACGAAAGACTGAAACAGCTGGCCAGCGATCGCATCCGGAATACCAGGCCCGGTATCCTGCGCGGAAATCAGCAGATCTTGGCCGTCCATGCGGGCGCCCAGAGTGAGCACGCCGCCCCCTTCACCCATGGCTTCGATCGCGTTGCGCGCCAGATTGTGGACCACGCGCGCCAGCCGCCCTTCGTCGAAGCGCGCCACGAGCTTGGTGTCGACCTGAAAGGCAAGCGCGACGGGCAAACCCTTGAGCTCAATCTCCAATTGCCGCCGCACATCGGAGAAAAACTTGTTCAGGTACACTTTGCGCACGAAGATCGTGCGTTCACCGCGAGCAAACTCCAAGACCTCGCGCTGCATCGCCGTCAGCACGTCGAATTGTTTGAGGATCTCCTCCGAGTATTCGGCTCGCACTTGGCGTTCGTCGGAGTCGGCCATCAATTGCGTGTAGCCGCTGATGACGCTCATCGGTGACTTGAAGTCGTGAATGACCTGCGACAAAAGGCGACCGATAGACGTCAAACGCTCGCTACGCTCTCGGCTCTTGTTCGCGTTGAACAGACGCACCGCCGTCGATACGTTCGCGCTCACCAGCCGTAGCAGTGAAACATCCGCTTCGTCGAACGCGCCGCCGCCTTCGTGCGTGAACAAGCCAATCGCTCCGAGCGGCGCGCTCTCGCCCTCCAGCGGAACCGCCAGCACGGACGTGACCGGAAAGCCAAAGCCGCCTTCGATGTGCGCGCTGAAACGAACGTCGCTCTGAGCCTTGGCCACGGTCAGGATATCTTTTTCGGCCATCGCCGCGCCCAGGAATCCCTCCCGCGATTTCACCGGGATGCGCCGCAATTCCTCGGGGGTTTTGCCATCCAATACGTACTCGACGAGGTCGCCCGATTCCTCCTCCGAAAGCAGCATTCCCGCGCCGCGCGCCTCGCACGCGGCAGCGCACTGGCCGAGAACCGCGATCGCCAGCTCCTCGATCGTCGTCGCGCGCGCGGTGCGCCGCTCCAGCTCGAACAAAAGCGATAGGTCTTGCAGCTTTCGCTCGAGCTGCTCGGTCGTGTCGAGCAGCTGCTTGTTCTTTTGAATCAAGGACAAGAACAAGCGGGAATTGTCGATCGCGACCGCCGCCTGAGTGCTAAGGGCGGACAAGATCGACTCATCCTCGCTAGTGAACTCGTGCCCGCCCTGCTTGTTCAGGACTTGGATCACGCCAATCGTGCGCCCCAAATGGTTCTTGAGCGGCGCGACCAGCATGCTCTTGGTGCGGTAGCCGGTCAGCACGTCCCAATCGCGCTCGAATTGCGGATCGGCGTAGGCGTCACGAATGCGAATCGCCTTGCCAGTCTGAGCGACCATGCCGGGGATGCCGTGGCCGAGCTTCATGCGAATCGACCGCACCTTGTCCCCCACCACTAGCCGGCTCACGAGCTCCTTCTTGACCTCGTCGAGCAAGTACAGGGTCGCCCGGTCGGCCTCGACCAGCTCGGTCAGCTTGCTCAGGATCAGCTCGAGCAGGTCATCCAGATCGAAAGTCGTGCCCAGGGCTACCCCGACCTCGCGCAGCGCGGCCGAGACTCGCCGTTCATGGCGGAGCGCTTCGGCTGGATCCAAAGCCCGCCCGTCGGGGGCGTTTTGGACGGTTTCGCTCCCCGTGGTCACGCCGCGATCGAACCACGAACCACCGCCCAGATCTACCGAATCATCCCGAGGCCCAGGACCGAGCCAAAGAGTGGGGGCGCTCGCAATCAGCGGGAAGCATCCCACACCCGTCAAAACGCCCCGCGCCCGTCGACCGAAGCTCATAGAAACCCGCTCTGCGTCGCTTCCAAGCCCGAAAACGAGCGGGGCCAGTGCCCCACGCGAGACGCACTCGGCTACACTGTGCGAAACTCGCATCGGATCGGCGCGGTCTGTTGCCGGGAGCATCTGTATGGCCTTGAAGCAGCTTCAGTTGATGGTGCGCGGTCGCGTTCAAGGCGTCTTCTTTCGCGCGTCCACACAGCGCGAGGCGCGCCGGTTGGGCGTGACTGGCTGGGTGAAGAACCGCGCGGACGGCTCCATCGAGATCGTCGCCGAAGGCGAAGAAGTCGCGATCCGCGAGCTGTATGGTTGGGCACAAAAGGGGCCCAGCGCGGCGCGCGTCGATCGCGTCGAAACACGCTGGCGCAGCTTCACCGGTGACTTCCCCGATTTTCGCATTACGGACTGAGCGCGCTTTGCGACGCACAACGCGCGCGTTGGCGTTATCTGCGGCGCTCACGGGCTGGTCGCTGGTCAGTGCACACGCGTTCGCGGACGGCCCAGCGAAAACGGCAGAGCCGCTGCCCGAATTGCCCTCGATTCCCAACCTCGAAGTGCCGCGGCCCACTCCTGCAGACCTCGAAGACCTCGACGCACGGCTGGCCAAGCTCTGCTCCAACGACGAAGCCGACCGAGAAGCGGCCCGCCGTGAGGCACTCGAGGTCGACGCCAAGCTGGTGCCGGCGATCCGTTTTCGCCTCGCCTCGATCGCCGAGAGCACGAACCGCGACGATTTGAAGGAACTCCTGCTCAGGATCAGGAAGAAAGCCCGCGACGACGTCCGCGATGAAGATCGCGACGACGGCAAGCGCGGCAAGGTGAAGACCCCGGACTACCTGCAAATGGCCGGCGAGCACGCAGACCCGCACTCCAAGCTGTGGTGCAGCCTGACGGAGGTGCTCGCCGAAAGCCGCATGCTGACGCAGATAGGCACGGTCGAAGCCGTGCGCGGTTTGATCGACGTGTACGTGCGCTACGGCGAATTTCTGCGCGTCGATACCCAGCTCGAGCTCGAGGATCTGGGGGATCGCGCCGTACCCGCGCTGATCGAAACGCGCCGTCACCCCGCCGAGAAGATCGCCAAGTGGTCGGCGCGCGAGCTCGACACGCTGGGCAAAGCCATCCCGAGCGAAACCGTACAAACGAACGACCTGCAAGTCTTGGGAGACGTCCTGCGCGCCTACGGCAGAGTGCGCGATCCGGACGCGGCGCGCATCGTCGTTTCGTTCGCCAACAGCGAGCGCGCGCAGATCCGCGAAGCGTCGCGGCAAGCCATCGCCATGTTCGGTGAAGTCGGCGCCTGGCAGCTGCGCGACACCTACGAGGACGTAGTCGGCAAGAAGCCGCCGCGCGATTGGAATTGGGAACGCACCGCGCGCGAGCTGTTCGCAGAGTTCGACCGCCTACGCTCTGCCGAAGTCTCCAAGCTGTATGACGCCGGCGTGGCAGCGCACGAGCACGGCGATCTCGAAGCCATGCGCAAAGCCTTTGACCAAGTGCTCACGCGCAGCCCGGACTACCCGAAGCAGCCGGAGCTTGCCGCCGCGTACCTCGAATATGCCCAGAAAAACCTGCCCAAAGGCGGCCCAGACGTGCTTTCAGCGCTGCGCCGCGCTGAGCGTTTGGGCAAAGGCAGCGACCTCGAGAAGACAGCCATCAGTCTGCGTTTGACGCTCGAAGCGGAGGCGCTCGCCAGCACCGGCATCGCCGACCGCACGCTGCTCGCCCGCGCGCTGGAAGCCGATCCCAAGAACAGTCGCGCCCAAAGCGAGCTGTCGCGCTTTCAGCACGGCGAGATGAAAGCCGATGATTCGTCGCGCTACCTCGCTGCAGGCGCGATCGGCTTCGTGGCGCTGGGTGGTATCGCGTTCGTGCTGCTGCGACGTGAAGCACCCGAGGGCAGCGAAAAGCCGAGTGCAGGCGCAGACAGCGCGAGCGGTGCGCCGCCCGAAGGTAATGAGGAGCCCAGTGCAGGCGCACGCAACGCGGGCGACCCACTGCTCGAGGGTGAGCCCGCACCGGCTCCGCCCACCGACTCGCTTCGAGAGACCCGACTCGCTTCGAGACACCCGAAGGGGTGAAGGGGTGGTCCAACCCAGAACCACAAAAAGCCGAAGAGCCCACACCACCCGAAGATGACGTGAGCTCTGGGGTCTGACAGCAAAGACGAGTGAGCGGAGCAGCGGCGGAGCAACGAAGCTCTACCCGCTCCGCTCAATCAGCCAGCGGCTGCGGCCTTGGCGGCCTTCTTTGCTTTCGGCTTGTCGGCGGAGGCGCCGGCAGCAGCCGCTCTCTCGGTCTTTTTGGCTTTGGGAGCCTTCTCCGACGCCGCCTTCGGCTCGGCAGGTACGCGCGGTTCGCCCTTGTCGACGAACTCGATCACGCTCATCGGCGCGTTGTCGCCACGGCGGCGACCGAGCTTGATGATGCGCGTGTAACCACCCGGTCGGCTCTTGAAGCGCTTCGCCAGGTCGACGAACACCTTCTCGATCAGATCGACCTTGGTGCTCTCGGTTCCTTCTTGCGTCACCTGGAAGCGACGCAGGAAAGTACCAACCTGCTGCTGCGCGGCCTGACGGCGTGCGCGATCGGCAATGCTGAGCTTGTCGTGCGGCGTGTAAGCCACGTCACCCAGGCGAATCGCGCGCGTGATCAGACGCTCCGCAACACGCCGAAGCTCTTTGGCCTTCGCGTCGGTGGTCTCGATGCGCTCATGCGCCACGAGGTTTGCGGTCAGCGCACGCAACATCGCGCGGCGGTGACTCGTATTGCGGCCGAATTGACGACCAGATTTGCCGTGCCTCATGGGACTACCTGACTTGACTTTGACTACGGAGACGGTGCGTTTTGGGGCCGGGGCCCCAAAACCGGGGGTGGAGCCCCGTTGAATTCACTTCAACGGGGCGGGGGCAGAGCCCCCGACGAGGAACGACCAGATCTGCCGTGCCTCATGGGACTACCTCAGAAACTCAGGACGCTGACTGCTGCTGCTTCCAGCGGTCAACCATCGCGGGCCAGTTGTCGAACTTCATGCCGAGCCCGAGGCCCATCGTGGAGAGGATCTCTTTGATCTCCTTCAGCGACTTTCGACCGAAGTTCTTGGTCTTGAGCATGTCTTGCTCGGTCTTCTGAACGAGCTCGCCGATCAGCGTGATGTTGGCGTTCTGTAAGCAGTTCGCCGAACGCACGGACAGCTCGAGCTCGTCCACCGAACGGAACAGATTCTCGTTTAGCGGCTCTTCGTCGCTGCCGGTCACCTGATACGAGGTCTCTTCCGATTCCTCGAAGTTGATCCAGATCGAGAGCTGCTCTTTCAGGATCTTGGCGGCAAACGCGACGGCATCGACCGGGCGCACGGCACCATTCGTCCAAACCTCGAGCACTAGCTTGTCGTAGTCGGTGACCTGGCCGACGCGCGCGTTCTGCACGGTGTAGTTCACCTTGCGGATCGGGCTAAAAAGCGCGTCGATCGGAATCGTTCCGAGCGGCATCGTCGGGCTCTTGTTGCGCTCGGCGGACACGTAGCCACGGCCGCAAGCAACGGTCAGCTCGACCGAGAACGGGCCCTTCTTGTCGAGGGTCGCGATCTGGTGCGTCGGGTTCAAGATGGTTAGACCGTCGACCGTTTTGATGTCGCTCGCGAGGATCGGTCCTGCGCCCTCTTTCTCGAGGCGCACCGTGAACGTCTTCGGGGAGTCGACCTTGAAGACGACCTCTTTGAGATTGAGGATGATGTCCGTGACGTCTTCGACGACGTCTGGGATGGTCGTAAACTCGTGGAGAGCGGTCTCCAGGCGAACGGCCGTGATGGCAGCGCCCTGGAGTGAAGCCAGCAGCACACGGCGCAGCGAGTTGCCAATCGTGATACCGAAACCCCGTTCGAGCGGCTCGCAGGTGAACTTACCGTAGGACTCGGAATTCGACTCCGGATCGAGCGTGATCGCCTTGGGGCGGATCAAGTCGCGCCAATTCCGGCTCATCATCTGTGTAACCATTCGAGCTGCTCCTTTTTTGGGGTTTCGCGCGACCGTCACGAGCAGTAGAGGAACCAACTCCCACTATTTGCTCCGCGGTCAGCCCGCGTTCGCGAGGGCTCGGGGACCGATGCCTTCGCTAGAATCAATTGGTTGTTGACGACGCCGAGCCAGGACGGCTCGGCGAAACCAAACTAACGAGAATAATATTCGACGACGTACTGCTCACGAACCGACGGCTCGTTGAGCTCGTCGCGGACGGGCATCGATTTGAAGGTGCCGGCAAAGTTCCCCTTGTCGACTTCGATCCAGCTCGGACGCTGACGACCGTCAGCTGCGGTGAGCGCAGCCGCGATATAGCCAATCTTGCGGCTGGTCTCGCGGATTTCGATCTTGTCGTTGGGCTTCACGCGGAAGCTCGGGATGTTGACGCGCTTGCCGTTGACCAAGATGTGGTTGTGGCGAACGAGCTGACGGCCCTGTGCGCGGCTCGAGGCGAACCCGATGCGCAGCACGACGTTGTCGAGACGACGCTCGATCAGACCGAGCATCTCCTCACCGGTGCGGCCCTTGAGGTGCGTCGCCTGCACGTAGTAACCGGCGAACTGCATCTCGAGCAGACCGTAGATGCGGCGCATCTTCTGCTTCTCACGCAAGCGGAGACCGTACTCGCTCAGCTTGATGCGAGCCTGACCGTGTTGGCCTGGCGGGTAAGGACGACGGGTCACTGCACACTTTTCAGTGAAGCAGCGCTCGCCCTTCAAATAGAGTTTCCCGCCTTCGCGACGGCACAACTTGCAAACAGCACCTAAATAACGCGCCATAATCTCTCCGTCACACGCGACGACGCTTGGGGGGCCGACAACCGTTGTGCGGGATCGGCGTAACGTCACGAATCAAAGTCACTTTGAAGCCGACTTGCTGCAAAGCGCGGAGGGCGCTCTCGCGACCCGCTCCTGGACCCTTCACGAACACGGCGACCGAGCGGACACCGTGCTCCATCGCACGACGACCGGCTTCTTCTGCCGCGAGCTGCGCCGCGAACGGCGTGCTCTTACGCGAGCCCTTGAAGCCGCGCGAACCCGCGCTCGCCCAGGAGATCGCCGCACCATTCACGTCGGTGATGGTGACGATGGTGTTGTTGAACGTCGACTGGATGTGGCAGATGCCAGCGAAGATATTCTTCTTGACTACTTTTTTCTGAACGCGGGCTTTGGGGGTCGCCATATGCTTGCCTTAAGTACTGTCGCTTAGGAGCGACGCGCCAAGCTCTTGCGCGGACCCTTGCGGGTGCGTGCGTTGGTCCGGGTGCGCTGACCGTTGACGGGCAGGCCTTTGCGATGACGGAGACCACGGTACGAACCGAGATCCATCAGGCGCTTAATGTTCTGCTGCACTTCGCGGCGTGCATCGCCTTCGACCTTGATGCTGGCGTCGATGGCGTCGCGAATGTTCTTCACATCCGTTTCGCTCAACTCGTCGACCTTACGGTCTTCGGGCACCTTGGCCATCTTGCACAGCTTGCGCGCAGTGGCGTCGCCGATCCCGTAGATGTACGGGAGCGCGTAGACGATTGCCTTACGGCGGGGGAGATCGATACCAGCAATGCGGGCCATGACGTTTCCTTCTTAGCCCTGACGCTGCTTGTGGCGCGGGTTGTTACAAATCACGCGCAGGACTCCGCGGCGCTTCACGACTTTGCACTTGTCGCAGATCTTCTTAACGCTCGGCCTAACCTTCATAATGTCCTGCCTTCAATCGTATCGGTCGTGTCAGTTGACTAGCTTAGCTTCTTGATAATTTGCCCGCGGCCCGGGTCCAGCGTGGAGAGCTTGACCGTGACCTTGGAGCCGCTGATGAGTCGCACGAGCGCGTGACGAAGACTGGGGGCAATGCCCGCACGAACAGAGCGACCGTCGTCGAGAGTCACCCGAAATAATGCGTTCGGTAAGACCTCGTCGATGACACCTGTTCCAGTCGAATCGTCCTTCGTTCGTCGCCTCCTTTTTTGCGTGTTCCGTGTCGGGTAACAGCGCCTTCAGTGATCAAGCGCTGCGAGAATGCGGCTCGTGATCTCTTCCGGAGATCCGACGCCATCAACTCGGCGAAGCAGCCCGAGTTTTTCGTAGTGCGGCAAGAGCGCCGCGGTCAGCGCGTCGTATTGATCTAGACGCTTTTTGACAGTTTCCGGCTGGTCGTCAGCTCGATGTTCGAGCACGGCGTCCAAGGGCGGAGGACTATACTTTAAGTGGTAGATGTGTCCAGTCCGAATGTCCGTGCGGCGCAGGCTCGCTCGCTCCTCCAAAAGGTCTCTAGTAACGTCGATTTGGACCACTTTCTCTAATGGGGTCCCTAGGCCTGTGAGCAGCGCCTCAAGCGCGTCGGCCTGGGGCACGGTGCGCGGGAAACCATCGAGAATAAAGCCGTTTTTGGCATCAGGCTGGGAGACCCGCTCCTTGACGAGGCCAATCACAACGGAATCCGGGACCAGCTTCCCGGCCTTCATGATGGAGTCCGCCTCTTTGCCGAGCTCAGAGCCGGCGGCGACGGCTGCCCGAAGCATGTCGCCGGTCGAGATCTTCGGCACGCCGAACTTCTCGGTCAGGACAGCCGCTTGCGTGCCCTTGCCGCTGGCGGGGGCGCCGAGCAGGATCAACCTCACGTCGACCTCCGCCCACTGAGGCGAGTCACCCGCGGACCGGTCAAGCCTTCGTAGCTGCGCGTAATCAGGTGCGCTTCGATCTGATTCACGGTCTCGAGCGCAACGCCCACGACGATGATCAAGCTCGTGCCGCCGAACTGAAACGGGACGTTGAACGACGTCGCGATCACCGATGGGATGACGCAGATGGCTGCAACGTACAACGCACCTGCGACCGTCAGACGGGTCAGCACGCGATCGATGTATTCGGCCGTCTGGCGACCGGGGCGGATGCCGGGGATGTTCGCCTGTTGCTTCTTCAGATTGTCGGCGACGTCAATCGGTTGGAACGTGACGGCGGTGTAGAAGAAGGAGAAGAAGATAGAGAGCGCGGCAAACAGCGTCTGGAACAGCCAATCGCCGCGATTGAGCAGCGAGCTGAACGTCGACATGCCAGGAATGTTGAAGCTCGCCAGCGTAGCCGGGAACATCAGCAAGCTGGAGGCGAAGATCGGCGGAATCATGCTCGCCATGTTCACCTTCAGCGGCAGGTGCGCGGTCTGCCCGCCATAAACCCGGCGACCGACTTGGCGCCGCGAATACTGGATCGGGATCTCCCGCTGAGCTCGCTCGAAGAAAACGACGACCGCGATACTGATCAAGAGCACGCCGAGCAGCACCGCGATGGTGAGCGGCTGAAGATCTCCGGTATGACTTGCGTAGTAGTTCTGAATCCCCTTGGGGATGCCGCTCACGATGCTGGCAAGGATAATCATGGAGACGCCGTTGCCAACCCCACGCTCCGTCGCCTGCTCGCCGAGCCACATCAACAGGCCCGAACCGGTAGTCAGAGTGATGACCGTCATCAGCCGGAAGCCCCAGCCCGCGTTGATCACGACATCCCCGAAACGGCCACCGCCGACGTCGGAGTTGTTCATGTGCTCGAGTGACAACGCGACACCTGCCGACTGCATGATGCTGAGCACGATCGCGCCGTAGCGCGTGTACTGCTCCAACTTGCGGCGGCCAGCTTCTCCCTCTTTACGCAGCTCTTCGACCTGCTTCGAGATCAGGCCGGCGAGCTGCATGATGATGCTTGCCGACACGTAGGGCATGATGCCCAGCGCCAAGATCGACAGGTTGGCGAGCGCGCCACCGGAGAACAAGTTGAACAGCCCGAGCAAACCGCCCTGGCCCTTCACGATGTTCTGCATCACCGAACGATCGACGCCCGGGATCGTGACGAACACGCCCAGGCGATAGATCGCGAGCACGATCAACGTGAACGCGATACGGCGCCGCAGCTCCGGCACCTTACCGATGTTCGAGAAACCTGAAAAGGCAGACATAGGCGAGCTCGGGAACGAAGCTCAGCCCGCGGCCGCGTCTTTTTGCTTCACGACTGGCGTGACCACCGCTTTGCCGCCCGCGGCTTCGATCTTCTCGAGCGCGGACTTGCTGAAGCCGTGAGCGTGAATCGTCAGCTTCTTGGTGAACTCGCCATCACCGAGAACTTTGATTTGCACGCGACGACCCTGAACCAGGCGAGCGTCCCGGAGCACGGTCTCGGTCACCTCGGTACCGGCCTTGAACTCTTGCAGGTCGCCAAGGTTCACGCCGACAACAGTGATCGGAAACGGGCGGTTGAAGCCGCGCTTCGGCAAACGACGCTGCATCGGAGTCTGACCACCTTGGAAGTGGAGCTTGCCGATGTTGCCGCCCTTGCGAGCCTTCTGGCCTTTTTGACCGCGACCGCAGGTCTTGCCGAGGCCGGAGCCTACGCCGCGACCAAAACGCTTCTCGAGGTGGCGCGCGCCTGCGGGCGCCGAGAGATGCGACAGAATTTCGCTGCTCATGACTTCTTCTCCTGCACCTTAACGAGGTGCAGTACTTTCTTGATCATGCCACGGAAGGACGGGGTGTTCTCCACCACGACCTTGGAGCCCGGGCCGCGCAGGCCGAGGCCGTCGACGACCGCGCGCGTCGTGTGCGGTCGGCCGATCACGCTGCCAGTTTGCAGGACTTCGAGCTTACTCACGAGGTGGGCCCTCCGCCGTTACCGGAGACGATCGACGAGCCGCCGCTGGCTTGAATCGACACTGCCGAGACGGGGTAGTCAGCTGCGATTTCTTCGAGCTGCTTGCCGCGCGCCTTGGCGACCACTTCGGGACCACGCAGACCTTGCAGAGCGGCAACCGTAGCGTGCACGACGTTGTACTTGTTGGTCGAGCCGAGGCATTTACTCAGGATGTCTTGAATGCCGGCGGACTCCACCACCGCGCGTACTGCGCCACCGGCGATAACGCCGGTGCCGGGGGACGCTGGGCGGAGCAAGACCCTACCGGCACCGAAGTGCCCGGTGACGTCGTGCGGGACGGTCGCGCCGATCATCGGCACCTTAAACAGGTTCTTACGAGCCTGGTCATTGCCTTTGCGGATCGCTTCCGGAACTTCGTTGGCCTTGCCGAGGCCGACGCCCACGTGACCGGCTTCGTCGCCAACCACTACGAGTGCGGAAAAGCTGAAGCGGCGGCCACCCTTCACAACCTTCGCGACGCGATTGATGTGAATGACGCGCTCTTTGAGCTTCTCGTCGTCAACGTTGTTATCGAATGCCATGGGTGATTCCTCGGCTCAGAACTTGAGCCCAGCCTCGCGCGCGGCTTCGGCAAGTGCCTTCACGCGGCCGTGATACAGGTATCCGTTGCGGTCGAAGACGACCTTTTCGATTTTCTTCTCGAGACAGATCTTGGCGATGAGCGCGCCCACCTTTTTGGCGGCGTCGGTCTTGGTGTCTTCGGCCAGGGTAGTCTTGAGGTCGCGCGAGAGTGTGGAGGCTGCGGCCAGCGTCGTGCCGTCCGAATCCACTACGACCTGCGCGTAGATGTGGGTTGCCGTGCGGTACACGCTGAGGCGCGGACGCTCGGTGCTGCCAGAAATCTTCTTCCGGATGCGGAAGCGACGGCGTTCTCGGCCACTGAGTTGAGTTGCCATGCTTACTTAGCCTTGCCCTTAGCGGCTTTGCCCGCTTTGCGGCGGATGTTTTCACCGCGATAACGAACGCCCTTGCCGCCGTACGGCTCGGGGGGACGCAGCCCACGAATCGTCGCGGCCATTTGTCCGAGAGCCGCTTTGTCAGCCGAGTTGAGCACGAGCATGGTGCCCTTCGAATCCGGCGGGACGTTGCCCGTGATCGAAGCCGGGAGCTCGATCGAAGTCGGATGCGAGAAGCCGAGCGACAAGGTAACGACTTTACCCTTCACCTCGGCGCGGTAACCGGTGCCGACCAGCTCGAGCGAACGCTCGTAACCTTCGGCCGCACCTTTGACCATACTGGCCAAGAGCGCGCGGCTGAGACCCTGCAGGCGAGCCGCATCGCGACCTTCTGCGCTGCTCTCGACCAGCCAAGAATCGCCGTCCCTGCGGACCGCAACCTGGGCGGGCAGATCGAGCGTGAGCTTGCCCTTCGGACCCTGAATGTCGAGCTTCTGCCCCGACTGGTTGACCGTCACGCCCTTCGGAATCACGACGGCACGCTTGCCGACGCGAGACTTCTTGAACACAACCGGCGTTTGAGCTTCAGACATCACCACACCTCACACAGGAGCTCGCCACCAACCTTGCGGCGACGCGCTTCCTTGTCAGACATGAGACCGGTAGAGGTGCTGATGATCGAGATACCGAGGCCGCTGAGGACACGCGGGATCTGATCGTGACGCACGTACACACGGCGACCTGGACGGGATACGCGACGGATACCTTGGAAGGCAGACGTGCGATCTTCGCCGTACTTCAGGACGATGGTCAGCGTCTGGTGCTTCTTCGGACCCCACTCCTCTTGGCGAACGTCGGCAACGTAGCCTTCGGCCTTGAGCAGCAGAGCGATGTTCTTCTTGAGCTTGTTCGCGGGGACGCGAGTCAGCTCGTGACGTGCCATGGAGGCGTTGCGGATGCGCGACAGCAGGTCCGCGACGGGATCGGTCATCATGGGATCACCAGCTCGCTTTCGTGACTCCGGGCAGCTCGCCCTTGAGTGCTAGCAGCCGCGTGCAAATGCGGCACAAGGCGAAATCCCGATAAACACCGCGAATACGGCCACAGACGCGGCAGCGATTCACTGCACGGGTCGAGAACTTGGGCGGCTTGTTGGCCTTCGCCCATTGAGATGCGCGCGCCATATCAGCTCCTGAACGGCATTCCGAGACTTCCGAGCAGCTCTTTGGCTTCTTCGTCGGTCTCTGCAGTGGTGACAAACGTGATGTTCATGCCCTTGATCTTGTCGACCTTGTCGAACTCGATTTCCGGGAAAATGATCTGTTCTTTGAGGCCGAGCGTGTAGTTGCCCGAGCCATCGAAACCGCGGGGATTGGTGCCGCGGAAGTCGCGAACGCGCGGCAGGCCGAGCGTTACGAGGCGGTCCATGAACTCCCACATGCGCTCTCGGCGCAGCGTAACTTTGACGCCGATTGGCATCCCTTCACGCAGCTTGAACGTCGCGATCGCCTTCTTGGCCTTCGTCACCACAGGCTTCTGCCCGGTGATTTGGGTCATTTCGACGACTGCGGAGTCGATCAGCTTGGGGTTTGCAACGGCTTCGCCGACGCCCATGTTGACCACGATCGTCTTAAGACGCGGGACCTGCATGGGGTTCGTGTAACCGAACTTCTTCATCAACGCCGGGATCGAATCCGACGTGTACTTCGCGTGAAGGCGAGGCGCTACCGAGCCCGCGGAGCTCGAGCTCGCGGCAGGTTCAGCCTTGGCTGCAGCTTTGGCCATCTTCACTTCTCCCTTGTCGCCGGAATGGCAGCACCGCTCTTGGCGACGCGGATTTTCTTGTCGTTCTCGATCTTGATCGAGACCCTGGTGGGCTTGTTGGTGGTCGGGTCCACGAGCATGACATTGCTCTTCGCGATCGGCGCCTCGACGTCGAGGATTCCGCCCGGGCGTTGCGGCGTCTGCTTGAGGTGGCGCTTCACTACGTTGACGCCCTCTACGACGACGCGGTCATCCGTCAGCTTCGAGACCTTGCCGCGCTTGCCCTTGTCGTTGCCACGAATGACGACGACCTGATCACCGACCTGAAGGCGTTCCATCACAGCACCTCCGGAGCGAGCGAGATAATCTTCATGAACTTCTTCGAGCGAAGCTCGCGGGCGACGGGGCCAAAGATGCGCGTGCCGACCGGCTCTTGCTGGGCGTTGATCAGGACGGCGCTGTTGTCGTCGAACTTGATGTAACTGCCATCGGCACGGCGGTACTCGCGACGGGTGCGAACGATGACCGCGCGGGCGGTATCACCCTTCTTCACCTTGCTGCCCGGGAGTGCTTCTTGAATCGCGACGACGATGACATCGCCTAGACCGGCGTAGCGACGACGCGAACCGCCGATCACCTTAATGCACTGAACGCGCTTGGCGCCCGAGTTATCGGCGATATCGAGGTAGCTTTCGGTTTGGATCATGTGGCCAAACCCTCTGCCGGACGATCGACCAAGCGAGCCACGGCCCAGCGCTTCTCGCGCGACAACGGGCGGCTCTCGATGATCTCGACGCGGTCACCAGTCTTGAATTCGTTCTTCTCGTCGTGCGCCTTGTAGCGTTTACGAACACGAACGTACTTCTTGTAGATGCCTTCACGCTTGAAGCGGACGACTTCCACGATCACGGTCTTGTTCATCTTGTCGCTGCGGACGCGACCGATGAGCTTGCGGCGGTAGACCGGGTTTCCGGACTCTGCGGGGGCGTTCACGACTTGGCTCCTTTGCTCGAGGCAGCGGCGAGGCGGCGCTCGTGCAAAATCAGTTCGGCGCGCGCGATGTCGCGGCGGGCCTTGCCGAGCAGGCTCGTATCACCGAGCTGATCGGTTGCGTTCTTCATGCGGTGCGAGAAGAGGTCCTTCTCCAGCGACGTCTTCAGCTCGGCCAAATCTTCGGTCGAGCGCTCACGCAGGTCTTTGGCTTTCATCACAAATCACCTCGGGCGAGCATGCGAACCGCGACCGGCAGCTTGGTGCCGGCGAGGCGGAAGGCTTCGCGCGCATCGGCTTCCGGAATACCGGCGAGCTCGAACATGACCTTGCCCGGCTTGACCACGGCAACCCAACCTTCGACGGCGCCCTTACCGCTACCCATGCGGACTTCGAGCGGCTTCTTGGTTACGGGTTTGTCGGGGAACACTCGGATCCAGAGTTTGCCAGCGCGCTTGACGTGGCGCTGAATGGCCATGCGGCAGGCTTCGATCTGACGGGATGTGACGAAGCTGGACTCGGTCGCTTGCAGACCGAAATCACCGAAGGAGACATCCGAACCACGCCAGGCGATGCCGCGGTTCTTGCCCTTCTGCTGTTTACGGAACTTGGTGCGCTTAGGTTGAAGCATCGCTCATCACTCCGGGATCCGACGAGCTTTGCGCTGAAGCACTTCGCCCTTGAAAATCCAAACCTTGACGCCGATCGTGCCGTACGTGGTGCGGGCTTCGGCCAGGCCGAAGTCCACGTCAGCGCGCAGGGTGTGCAGCGGAACGCGACCTTCACGGTACGTCTCGACGCGACCCATTTCAGCGCCCGCCAGGCGACCCGCGCAGCGAATGCGCACGCCCTTGGCACCGAACTTCATGGCCGTCTGCAGCGCCTTCTTCATGGCGCGGCGGAAGGCGATGCGCCGCTCGAGCTGCGTCGCGATGTTCTCGGCGACGAGTTGCGCGTTGGTCTCCGCCTTGCGGACCTCTTGCACGTCGATGAAGACTTCGTTGTTCGTGAACGACTGGACGCCCGCGAACTTGGTCTCACCCTTGGCGGCCGTGTCGAGGTTACCGATCTTGAGGATCTCGATACCCTTGCCACCCTTGCCGATCACCATGCCCGGGCGAGCCGTGTACACGATGACCTTCGCCTTGTTCGCAGCGCGCTCGACTTCGACGCTGGCGACGTTGGCGTTGTACAGGTACTCCTTGACCGCCCGCTTGATGCGAATGTCTTCGTGGAGCCACGCGGTGTAGTGCTTGTCCTCGTACCACTTGCTGGTCCACGTCTTGATGACGCCGAGGCGAAAGCCATACGGATGAGTTTTTTGTCCCATTAGTTCTTACCGCCTCTGAACCCGCGCGAGCGGTTCAGCGCTGGTCCAGTTCGATGTGAATGTGGCTGACGCCCTTGGCGATACGGGTCGCACGCCCTTGAGCGCGTGGCCGCCAACGGCGAAGATTCTGGTTGCCCGCCTTGTCGACCGAGGCCTTGCTGATGAACAGCGCGTCGGCGTCGACATCGGGACGCTTGAGCTTCGCGTTCGCGACGGCGCTGGCAATGAGCTTCTTCACGAACGGCGCACCGGCCTTGAACGTGAAATCGAGAAGCTGCAGCGCGTCGGAGGCGTCCCGCCCGCGGATCAGATTGACGATCATTCGCGCTTTACGCGGACTGATCCTCTGAAAATTGGCTTTGGCGTTGCTTATCATGACGACAGTTTCCTCGTGAGACCCGTCGACCCCGCGAACAGCAGAAAACCTGCTGCTCTGACAACCACCTCCGAGTGGCCGCGGTTTCGACACTTTGCGCCCTCTGGAGAGAGGCCGCACCGCGAGCCGCTTGGGGCGGCTGGCGGAACCCAAACCCGGTACTCCGGAGGGCTCCGCAAAGGGGAGCGCCTGACTAGCAAAGCGAGAGGCGTAGCGCAAGCGAATGGACCGTCTGACGACCGAAAACTTCTTGAAAATCCGAGCGCGCTGGAAGGGTGTTCAGCTCACTTGGGCGCCGTTGGACCGGGCGACGACGGGTCGGGCTGGTTGGAACTGCCCGCAGGGGGCGGTCAGGAACAGTTCGCTAGCTCGTCGAAAAACGGGGTTCAGCTGGCAATCGCTATCACTCACACGACCGATGCTCGTCGTGCCGCCCTCGCCGCCCTCGCCCGTGGCGTTCGTATCGCCGGCCGCGTCGACGCTCGCCGGTGGCCCGCTAGAAGCGCCGCGGCCGACACCAACGTGTGCTTCTTCCTCAGGCACAGCCCGGCACGCGACACGACAGCTGCGTCCTGATGCGCTTCGGCAATCGACAGCAACGTTGGGTGGGCTGAGCTCGTAGACGACGCGAGCGCCTCGCTAACGTCGCGTCGGGCAGCGCCAGGGCTGGGTGGCCATTCGCAAGCTTGGGCGACAACAAAAAAAAGGACGCGCCGCAGCGAAAGCCGCGACGCGTCCCGTTTGCTAACGGCGAACGGCTACTTGCGACCCGGAGCCGGCGCCTGCGACGGCTTGGCGCCGGTCGGCGTGCCGCCCTTGCCCTTCTTGTCGCCGGCGTGGCCGTGGAAGGTCCGCGTCGGCGCAAACTCGCCGAGCTTGTGACCGACCATGTTCTCGCTGACGAACACGGGCACGAATTTCCGTCCGTTGTGCACCGCGAAAGTGAGACCAACGGCCTCGGGCGCGATCGTCGAGCGACGCGACCAGGTCTTGATCACCTTCTTGGAGGCCTGAGCCTGGGCGTCTTCGATCTTCTTTTGAAGATGACCGTCGATGAACGGTCCCTTTTTAATACTGCGTGCCATAGCTCAGCCCTTCGCCTTGCGATGCTTAACGATCATCGCGTCGGTGCGCTTGTTGTTGCGCGTCTTCAGACCCTTGGAGAGCTGACCCCAAGGCGAGCAGGGGTGACGACCACCGCTCGTGCGGCCCTCACCACCACCCATCGGATGGTCAACCGGGTTCATCGTCACGCCACGGTTGTGCGGACGGCGCCCGAGCCAACGGGCGCGACCCGCCTTGCCCAAGCTGATGTTTTGGTGTTCGAGATTCGAGACCTGACCGACGGTCGCGCGGCACAGCACGTGGATCTTGCGAACCTCGCCGCTGGGCAGCTTGATCTGCGCGTAGGTGGCGTCTTTTGCCATCAGCTGGGCAGCGGAACCAGCGGAACGCACGAGCTGACCGCCCTTGCCCTTCCGCATCTCGATGTTGTGAATCATCGTGCCGGCCGGGATGTCACCGAGCGGCAAGGAGTTGCCGGGGCGAATGTCCGCGAGCCGGCTCGAGACCACGGTGTCACCCTGCTTCAGACCGTCGGGCGCAAGGATGTAGTTCTTCTCGCCGTCGGCATAGTGCAGGAGCGCGATGCGCGCGGTGCGGTTGGGATCGTATTCGATCTCCGCGACGCGAGCCGGCACGCCGATCTTGGCGCGCTTGAAATCGACGATGCGGTAGCGCTGCTTGTGACCACCACCACGGAAGCGCGAGGTGATGCGCCCGTAGTGATTGCGGCCGCCGGTGGCGTGCTTGCCCTCCGTCAGCTTCTTCTGCGGCACGTCCGTCGTGATCTCGGCGAAATCACTGACGGTGTAGAAACGCCGGCCCGCAGAGGTCGGCTTATAAGCTCGGATACCCATCTTCGTTACTCCTTCGACTCGTCGAAGAATTGAATGTCGTCACCCGCGCGCAGGGTAACGACGGCTTTCTTCCAGTTCGGGCGCTTGCCGAGGGCACGGCCGACGCGCTTCACTTTGCCGCGTTGAACCAACGTATTGACGTCAGTCACTTTGACCGAGAACAGGGCCTCGACGGCGCTCTTGATCTCGATCTTGTTCGCCGCGATGGCGACTTCGAACACGACCTGATTGAGCTCCTTGAGGCGCGCAGCCTTTTCGGTCAGGGCAATCGGCCGCTTGATGATGTCAGAGGGCTTCATGATTTGCGCTCCAGGCAACGGGCTTCGAGGGCTTTGACGGCTCCCCTGGAAAGCACGAGGTGATCGTGACGAAGCAGGTCGTACACGTTCACGCCTTCCGGGGGCAGAAACTGATTGGCGTCCATGTTGCGGATCGACAGCCGCAAATTCTCGTTGCCCTTGTCGTCCACCACGAGCGTCTTCTTGTAACCGGCCTTGAGCACCTCGAGGACGGAAGCGAGCTTCTGGGTCTTCACTTCGCCGAGGTCGATGCTGTCGACGACGGTCAAGCGACCTTCTTTGACGATCAGGCTGAGGGCGCTGCGCAGCGCGCCGATACGCACTTGGCGCGGGGGCCGATAGCTGAAGTCCTGCGGCTTCGGCGGGTGAGCACGACCGCCGCCTACGAAGATCGGCGCGCGAATCGAGCCGTGGCGCGCTTGGCCAGTGCCCTTCTGCTTGTAGATCTTCTTGGAGGAGCCGCTGACCGCGGAACGCTCTTTCGCAGCCTTGGTGCCCGCGCGGCGCGAAGCCAGCTGAGCCACCACGACCTCGTGGAACAGATGTTCTTTGATCTCGGTCGCGAAGACTTCGTCAGCGAGGTCTAGGTCGCCGACTTTCTCGCGCTTGAGGTTGAAAACGTCGATCTTTGCCATGTTGCCTCAGCTCTTGATCTCGACGTCGACGCCAGCCGACAGGTCGAGCTTCATCAACGCATCGAGCGTTTGGGGGGTCGGCTCAAGGATGTCGATCAAGCGCTTGTGCGTGCGCACCTCGAACTGCTCGCGCGACTTCTTGTCGACGTGCGGTCCGCGGAGGACGGTGTACTTGCGGATCGAGGTGGGCAGCGGGATCGGGCCGGCGACCCGAGCACCGGTGCGGCGCGCCGTCTCGACGATGTCCGTGGTGGACTTGTCGAGGAGCTGATGATCAAACGCCTTCAGGCGGATGCGAATCTTCGTTGCGTCAGGCATTGCGGTCTTTCTGGCTCGCGAAGCTCGCGTTCAGAGGAACGCGAGCCGCACGAACACAATCACTCGATAATCTTGGTGACGACGCCGGCACCGACGGTTTTACCGCCTTCGCGGATCGCGAAGCGCATTTGCTCTTCGAGGGCGACGGTGGTGATGAGC
>OLLW01000636.1_pt1 | contig 27755 bp, 18 predicted proteins | sample 1604611 | NCBI WGS metagenome assembly OLLW01 (sample SAMEA104055725, study PRJEB20765) | soil metagenome | biome: Arctic tundra; feature: Polygonal ground; material: soil | place: USA | collected 2011-09 | depth 0-0.5 m | reverse complement strand
GAGCCGCGACGGCGCGGTGATCGCGCGGGTGCTGCAAGGCACGCGCATCTCGGTTACGGGCCGGCGCGGCGATTGGTACCGCATCAAGTACGACGTGAAAGGCAACGTCGGCTGGGTGTACCGCACTGCCATCGGTATGTGATCCCACGCGAAAACGCGCAGCTTGTGGCGAGCGCGCTCCGGGTGAGATAGACATTTCGTGTGACGAACAAGAAACCTGCCGGTGACGAGCGCGAATCGGCCGCGGCCGCGTTACCGGCGCCAGACGTGGCACTGATTCACGGCGTCACCCCCGACGGCGCGGGTTTGCACATCCTGCGTGCGCGCGAGAACCGGCTGGAGGTCGGCGCGATTCGTCCGCTGCGTGAGGGCGCGCCGATAACCGGTGAAGTGGTGACGCTGCGTCCGCGTCCGAACTTCCCTGCGCTGTGCGATGTCGAGACGCACTTCAAGCCCGCCGCGGCGCCCAGCGATCGCCAAGAATCTCCCGCTGCTCTGGCGCACGCCGGTCCCGCGCAAGTCGCGACCGACGAGTATCGCCGCAACTGGGATGCCATCTGGAGCCGTTCGACCGAAAAGTCGAAGCTCGTCAATTAGCCACTCGATGGCCCTTAGTCAAAGCGCGTCGCTCAACGCTCGCACTTTGCTCTGCGCCATCACATACGTGGCATCGAACCCGCTCACGCGCAGATAGAACACGCTGCTCTCGCGAAACGAGTCGCCCGCGCCAAACGTCACGGTTTGCGTCGCGCCGCTCTTCGGCGTGAGCTTCAAGACGAGGCTCGGCTTTGCCAGGCCCTCTGCGGGCAACGCGGGGCCGGTGTGGATCGCCGCGTCAGGGCGTAAATTGTCCAAAGCCTCGAGCACAGCCTGCACTTTGTCGGGCGGAAAGCTGCCCGCGGGAACGGGCGTGAGCTCTTCGGCGTGCCGCTCGAGATGGAGCGTACGACCGTGTGCCTCGAGCGTGATCGCGCTGAAGGTGTCCGCGTTCGTCGGGAACAACGAGCGAGTGATGAGCAGCGTGTCGCAGGTGTCTCGGACCGAGCGCGGCAACACGAACACAGGCCCGCCGTCGCCCAAAGTGGCGAAGACACCGAGCGCGGTCTCGTTGCCGAAGCGCAGGTACTGCTCGAGCTTGGCGTTCTGTTCACTCTTCGAGACAAAGCGCAGCGAGAGTGAGGGTTTTTCGAGTCCGAATGAGCCGTCATCGCGATCGGCGACGAATTCGTTGGCGGTCAGCGAGCCCAGAGCTTGAATCAGATCCGAGCTGGCGCTGATGTCCGGATCGAAGCCTTTCGGCTCGTCCAAACGCAGTGCTTCGTTCGTGCCTCGGCGCAGCACTTCCTTGCCGGCAGGCCGAAAAATCTCCGCCGAGACGAAGCTCGACGGCCCGAACTCGCTCAGCTTATGTGAGTAGAGCAACGTCGAATCGCTGGCAAAATAGCGGGCGGAAGCGCGGGAAACGCGCAGCACCACGCCGTCTTGCTCCCGGTACAGGTAGAGGTTGCCCGCAGCGTCCGTTTTGCCGATGCGCACGACTTGCTGCACGACGTCCGCGTCACGCGCTGCCGATGAGCGCAGCGTAACTGTGGCCGTCGCGGGCTCGAGTCCGAGCTCACTGGGCTGTTGGCTCGGGGCGCGCTCCGCGATCACCCCCAGCAGCGAGGCGATCCGTTGATTGCCCGCATCGAGCTCGACCGACGCCTCGCTACCTGCATGCAGCACGAAAGCGTTGCCCTTGCGCAGCAGAACGAATTTGTCCTTACCGCCCGTGATGTCGAGCTCCTCGACCTCGTCGGTGTGCAGGGAGAAAGCGTGCTTGTCGAGCAGGTCCTGCGCGCTCAAGCGCAGAGTGTTTTCGACCTCACGGGGGGCGCACGCGCTCTCTGCGTCAGGCGCGTCCTTGACGACTACGAGCAGGCTCGGATCGCCTGGGCAATCCCCGCCGACGTCGAAACGCACGGTTTGCGCCTCATCCTTGGTGCCAAGCTCGAAATGAGCTCGAGCTTGCTGCAAGGCGCTTTGCCCCTCTTGCGTGGTGAGGAAGCGATTCGCGGACAGCCGACTCAATTGAAAAAATAGACTGCTCAGCGTTTCGCGATCGACGAGCGTCTTAGCGGAGCCCGCGGGGCCATCGAGCAGGAAGCTGATGCCGGAGCTGCGCCGCAACGTGACGTTCAACTTCGGGCTCGTTATAACGATGCGCGTCACGTCGGGCTCGCTCACCGAGACCATGCTGCGCTGCCGAAACGCATCCAGCTCGACCGCCAAATCCTCAGCCACTGATTTGTCGACGACTACTACGCGTGGCGCGTCACTGCCGCTCGTGACCTGCACGTAGCGCGCGCCTTCCGGTGTCGGCGCAGTGTTGCCGACGAGCAGCCGATACGAGCCTTTCGTGGAGCGAACGCTTACGCGCAAGAGCGGCTTGTCGAGGCCGAACGCGCTCGGCGGTGGGCCGCTATCGACTGGCCGGAGCGCGTGTGCATTGCCGAGCGCGTTCAGGAATTTGTCTGCGGTGGCGGCGTCGGCCGGCGCCGTTATCGGCGAAAGCAGCCGAAAAGAGGCCGAGCCGCCATCTGACGCTGGGCCACGCTCGAGCACCAACTTCTGGCCCGCGCTTTCGAGCTCGAGGTGTACGGCGTCTTCGCTGTGATACAGCGGCAGCAGGTTCTCCCCGCGGCTTTCCCGTTCGCTCGTCGTGGCACTGCCGCGCGTGAGCCACACCGCGGCCAGTGAAGCACAGGCCAATAGCGCGATTCCCGCGTTGACCAGCGTTGACCGCGCCGGCTTCATGCGGGCTCGCTCTGGCGCGACTTTTTCTCGTTCGAGCGGCGGCGCAGCATCACGAATACGCCGAGCGCGGCGGCGCAGCCGGGCATGTAGATCAGCACGTAACGCAGGACCTCGCCGAGCGAGCCCTCGCTCAGTGAAAGCCCGACTTCGTGCGCGGTCTTCTCTGGAACGCTGACGAGCGTCGGACGCGCGCTGAGCCAGCTCAACGCGTTCTCGGAGAACAGGCGATCACCGTACAGCGAGGAGTCGCTGTAGTTGCGGCCCCAGACCAAATTGGCCGCTCCGGCGATCACCACGCGCGGGCCGTACTTGGCGGTCGACCCGGGCGGTTTGGGGAGCTCGGCCGCGACGGCCAGGGTGTACGCGCCGCGCGGAGCGTTCTCGATCGGGTCGTCCTTGTGGTTCGCGTCGAGCAGCGGTCCCAGATCGCGCAAACTGAGCGACTTGTCGCTCGAAGCGAGCAGCGGTTTGGCGGGCGAATTGGGCAGAATACGCAGGCTTTGGCTACCGCTCACCAGCACCCGGGAGTCGATTTTCACGCCCTCGCGTTCCAAGCCGCGCGTGACCTCGTGCTGCAGCGGCGTGGCGAAGAACACCTCACCGGCGCCGCGCGGCAGACGCAGCGCGGTGTCAGTCTCCAAAATGAAGTCTTGGCCGAAGTCGACGCCGATCAGCGCGCCGACTGATTCTAGCCCCGAGCGTTGCACGTGCTTATTTTCACCGATCACCGGCGGCACCAGCAGATACGCGCTGCCGCCCGTTTTGATGAAATCGACGATGCGCATCGCGGCGGACGGATCGACCTCGACCGCAGGCCCGGGCACCACGAGCAACGCGCACTCGCTCAGACTGGTGCCGGGCGCGCCAAGATCCAGCGCGCTGACCTCGAAGTTGCTCTTCTCCAAGCGATGCCGCACTTCGGCCAGGCCTTCGGGACCGACATCGTCGATCGACAGCTCGCGGTGCCCGATGGCGAAGCACGCCTTGGCTTTTGACTCCGAGAGCACATTGGCGATGCCTTCGGTGAGCGACTGCTCGAGGCGCGGCTGGGCTTTGCCGCTTTGGTCGTCGTAGTGCACGAGCTCTTCGCTGGTCACGAACCAGTGTTTGTCGCCGTGCGAGATCACGAGGCTCGCGTCGGTGACCACTCGGCCGTCCTCCGCGCGCCCCGTGAGCAAGCCGAGCTCTTTTTGAAGCACGGCAAATTCAGCCGGATTCTGATCCGGATCGACGTACTTCACGCTCAGCTTGCGGGTCTCCGCGCCATATTGGACCAGCATCTGACGCACGCTGACGCTGAGCGGGTCCGCGCGGCCCAAAAGCACCGTGACGGCGATGGGTTGGTCGAGCGCGTGCAGCGTTTTGAGTGTCGCGGGCGACAGCGTGTACAGTTTCTCCGCCGTCAGATCCCAACGCTTGTACCAGCGTGCGACGAGCACGTTGAGGTTCACGGCCAAGAGCGCCGCGCCGAGCACGCCGAGCGCCGCAAAGGCCTTGAACGAGCGGGTGATGCCGCCGCCGTGCAGCGCGCTCGGCTTGTCGTTTGACGCGCTCATCCCCACCGCCACGAATCGACCACGCGCGTGGTCACGAATAGGCCCAGCGCCGTCAGCGAGCCGTCGAACACGACTCGGCGTAAGTCCAAGATGCCCTTCGAGAAGTCCTCCATCTGCCCCATCATCGAGACGTGCGCGCAGATGTCGCGAAATGCGCCCGGGTCGAAGATGTACTCGCCGACGCCCACGATGAACAAGCCGAACTCGACGAAGATCGTGAGCAGCAGCGCCACCAGCTGACTCTTGGTCATGGCGCTCATCAGCGTGCCCACGCTCAAATATGCGGCGCCGATGCCGAGCAGGCCGAGGTAGCTGGAGCCCACCACGCCCCAGTCCACCACCCCTGTTTTGCGCAGGATTACTACGTAAAGCAGGGTTGGAGCCCAGATCAGCGCGTAGGTCGTCAAAAGCGCGGCGTACTTGCCGAGCACCACGCTCGCGGCCGTGACCGGCGCGGTCAGCAGTGCTTCGATGGTGCCGCTGCGGCGCTCTTCAGCGAAAACGCGCATGGTCAACGCCGGGCACACCAAGAGCAGCGTCATGAGCAAGAAGATCGACTCTTGCCCGAAGTAAGCTTGCAGCGGCCCAGTATCGACCGACACCTCGGCCATGCTCGCAAAATGCGTGATGATCGAATAGAAAATCGCGCCCTGCAGCAGTAAGAACACCGTGAGCAGTACCCAAGCCAGCGGTGTGACCCACAGACTCAGGACCTCTCGGCGATAGATCGCTAGAAAGCCGTTCATGGGCGCAACACGCCTGCGCTTTCCGACTTGGCTTCCTGCTCGTGGCGCGTGAGCTCGCTAAAGACCTGCTCCAGCGAGGCCCTCTCGGGCACTAGCGCGTGGATACCGATGCCGGCACCGGTCAACGCTTGTACGAGTGCCTCGGTGACTGTCTCGGTATCGAGCGTCGCGTCGAACGAGAGGCGCAGCGCCCGGCGCTCCGGTGTTGCCTCGTCGACGGCGACGGAAACCACGGAAACCCCAGAAATTGTGGAGATTGCCGCTTCCGCTGCGGACTTTGGGTCGCGCACGCGCAGGCTCAGCGCGCTCGACTTTTGCCGGGTGCGAAGCTCTTCGATCGTGCCTTCCGCGACCAGCCGTCCGCGGTCGATGACGATCGCGCGTTCGCAGGTGGCCTCGACCTCAGACAAGATGTGCGTCGAAAGCAGCACAGTGCGATCGCTGCCCAAGTCTTTGACCAAGGCACGCACTTCGCGGATCTGGTTTGGATCGAGGCCGGCCGTCGGCTCATCCAAAATCAACAACGGCGGATTGCTGACCAGCGCGTCAGCCAACGCCACGCGCTGCCGGTAGCCCTTGGAGAGGTGCGCGATCACGGTGCCGGCCATGTGAGTCACCCCCGCGCGCTCCATGGCGCCGCCCACGGCGCCGATACGCTTCGCGCGCGGTACCTCTTTCAGGTGCGCGCGAAACGCTAGGTATTCTTCGACGCGCATTTCCGGATACAGCGGCGCGCTTTCGGGCATGTACCCGAGCGAGCGGCGAGCCGCGAGCGGCGCCGTGGCAATGTCGTGCCCTGCGATGCGGACGCGGCCACTCGTGGCACCCAAGAAGCCGGCCAGCACACGCAGCGTCGTGCTCTTGCCAGCGCCGTTGGGTCCCAAAAAACCGACGATTTCCCCCTTTCCAACGGAGAACGACACGCCCTGCACTGCCAGGACCGTGCCGTAATCAAGGGTGAGCTCGGAGACCTGGATCACGCGCTAGCCGTGGCGTCCTCGGTCTCGTCGTCGTCGTCCGTTGCGCCCTCTTCTTCGAGGATCGCGCCGTGGCATTTCTTGAACTTCTTGCCCGAGCCACACGGGCAGGCGTCGTTGCGCCCGATCTTGGGCGCAGGCGGCGCCGAGCGGCGTGCTTGTACGGGCAGGGGCGCGGCTTCCGGCGTGGGGTCCGACTCGCCCGGATGGCGCGCGACCGCGGCTTCCAGCTCGGCGCGGTGGCGTGCCTCGGCTTCCGCTTCGATGGCTGCAAGCTCCTCTTGGCGGTGCACCTGCACCTCGAACAGCTTGGCCAGCACGGTGCTGGAGATCTTGGCCATCATGTTCAAGAAGAGGTTGTAGCCCTCCTTCTTGTACTCGTTCTTCGGGTCGCGCTGACCGTAGCCACGCAGGCCGATGCCGTCGCGCAAGTGCTCCATGTTCGAGAGGTGGTCGACCCACGCTTCGTCGATGCTTTCAACGTACGTGTGGCGGAACGCGCGCAGCAGCAGATCCGGGCCGATGTCTTGTTCCTTATCGAGGAACGCTTTCTCGCCCAGGCGATACAGCTCTTTGACCAGGAATTCGGCGTCGCCGATGTCGTCGATGCTCTTTTCCGGGTCGACGCGGAAGTGCTCCTTGAAGCCTTGGTGAACGCTCTTCCAATCCCAGTCTTCGGCTTGCTTGTTGGGCGGACAGCTCTCTTCCACCATCGCGCCGACGACGCGGTCGAGCAGGTCCAAAACACGCTCGCGCTGCTCGGAGAGGCCCTGCGGCACTAGCAGGACAAGCTCGTTGTAGACGCTGAGCGGCGTTCGTTCGCGGCGCTCCTCGAGGTCCAGCTTCACGCCCCACATTTGGTAAACTTCGTGCTGCAACGCGCCGGGCTCGACGAGCTTGCCGGCCTTCTCCAGCTCCTCGGGCGTCGGCGGGCGGGTCCTGCCATCAACGCCTGCGACGCTCAACTGCGGCTCGCAGAAGAAGCCGACCAGTTGCGCGAGCAAGGGCTTCGTGCGTTCGGCGACCTTGTCGTCTAGCGGGATCTGCCGAACGACGCCGGTCGATTTGCCGTTCTCGTCGTGCTCTTCCGGCGCGTAGCGGCCGAGTAGAAGCTGCTGGCGCAGCGTGTACACGGTCTTCCTTTGCGCGTTCATGACGTCGTCGTACTCGAGCAGGTTCTTGCGAATGTCGAAGTTGCGTTCTTCGACCTTGCGCTGCGCGTTCTCGATGCTGCGCGAGACGAGCGGGTGCTCGATCGGCTCGTCATCGGGCATGCCCATGCGGTCCATCAGGTTCTTGACGCGGTCGCCAGCGAAGATGCGCATCAAGTCATCTTCGAGCGACAGGTAGAACTTGGAGTAACCCGGGTCGCCCTGACGGCCCGCGCGACCGCGCAGCTGGTTGTCGATGCGGCGCGACTCGTGGCGCTCGGTGCCGATGATGTACAAGCCGCCCAGGTTCACGACTTCGTCGTGCTCGACCTTGCAGCTGGCCTGTAGCTCGGCGACCAGCTGCGCGAAGTCTTCCGGGTGCGTCTCGGGCGTTTTGCCCTGCTTCTTCAGCTCGACGCCTGCAATCATCTCGGGGTTGCCGCCGAGCATGATGTCTGTACCGCGGCCTGCCATATTGGTGGACACGGTGATCGCGTTCTTCTTGCCTGCTTGCGCGACGATGAAGGCTTCGTTCTCGTGGTGCTTGGCGTTCAGCACGTTGTGCGGGATCTTCTTCTTCGCCAAAATCCGCGCGATGGCCGAGCTCTTCTCGACGCTCGTCGTGCCGACCAGCACCGGGCGACCCTCTTCGTGGTGCGTGAGGATGTCGCGCGTCAGCGCGTTGAACTTCTCACGCTCGGTCTTGTAAACCACGTCGTGGTCGTCCGTGCGGATGTTGGGCTTGTTGGTCGGAATCGCCGTGACCAAGAGCTTGTACGTCTCGCTGAATTCGTGTGCTTCGGTCTCCGCAGTACCGGTCATACCTGCCAGCTTTTTGTACAGGCGGAACAGGTTCTGGAAGGTGATCGTGGCCATCGTGCGGCTCTCCTCTTGGATGCGCACGTTCTCTTTGGCCTCGACCGCTTGGTGCAAGCCGTCACTCCAACGACGACCCGCCAGCACGCGGCCCGTGAACTCGTCGATGATCAGCACCTTGCCATCTTGTGACACCATGTAGTGCTGGTCGCGCTTGTACAGAGCATGCGCGCGCAGCAGCTGGTTCAAGATGTGCAGCGTCTGCACGTTGACCGGATCGTACAGGTTACCGATGCCGACCAAGCGCTGCACGGTCTCGACGCCCTCGTCCGTGAGGGTGGCGCTGAAGCCCTTCTCGTCCACGTTGTAGTGCTCGTCTTTGACGAGCTTGAGCACGATCTCGTTCAGCGAGCGGTACTTCTCGCTGGCGGCGTCGGCCGCGCCGCTGATGATCAGTGGAGTGCGCGCTTCGTCGATTAAAATCGAATCCACTTCGTCGACGATCGCGAAATTCAGCGGGCGCTGCATGTATTCCAGCGCCGAGAACTTCATGTTGTCGCGCAGGTAATCGAAGCCGAATTCGTTGTTCTGGCCGTAGCAAATGTCCGACTGGTAAGCGCGGCGTTTGTCGGCATCCTGCTGCTGATTGACGATCGTGCCGATGCTCAGACCGAGCCACTTGTACAAGCGTCCCATCCACTCCGCGTCGCGCGTGGCCAGGTAGTCGTTGACCGTGATCAGATGCACGCCCTTGCCTTCGAGCGCGTTCAAGTACACGGGCAAGGTGGCGACGAGCGTCTTGCCTTCGCCGGTGCGCATCTCGGCGATCGAGCCGTTGTGCAGGACCATGCCGCCTAGCATCTGCACGTCGTAGTGGCGCATCTTGAGCACGCGCGAGCTGGCTTCGCGGCACACGGCAAAAGCGTCGACCAGGATGTCGTCCAGCGTCGCGCCGTTATCGAGCTTCGTCTTGAACTCTGCGGTCTTGGCCTGCAGCTCAGCGTCGCTCAGCTTCTTCAAGGCCTCTTCGCGCCCGGCGATCTGTACGACCAACGGCTGCAATCGTTTGACAGCGCGTTCGTTCGACGTGCCAAAAAGCTTCTTCGCTACCCAGGTGAGCATTGTTTCTTTTGTCCACTCGCGAGGAGGCGAGCCCAGGTCCACTGGACCTCTCTCGCCCCGCAAAAAACCGAATCGTTTCGAAGGCAGGGGAGGGTGGCCGACGAAAGCCCAGGGAACCTAATCCCGAGGGCTTGCGCGTGCCAGCGTGAGTTTCATTCGAATTGAGCTTGTGCGGCCGCGGCCACTGGCGTTCAACACACTGAAATAGTTATTAAAATTGCTACGCGCGGGGCCTCGGGCGAGACCGGCCACTGGGCCAGCCCGTGCGCTCCAGCTCTGGCCGCATCGCCAGGCGATTCGCCGAGGCCTCAAAGCACTAAACCCGCGACGCCCGCGTTTAGTTCCAGACGCGCCCGCGGACGCAACTTTGGCTGGCAGAGGTAGACGCGTGCGGCGTCGACCGACGTCGCGACCGAGCGACCGCCGAGACATGAACGTTGGGGCGCCCGCGATCCAGCATCGCACCTCGGAGCGCGCAGGGTTGCAAGCGCTGTTGCCACGCGCCGTTGCCGCGCATTGAGACCCCGCCGAGCAGAAGTAGCCAAAGCGTGAGCCCACCTCGCGCACTTCGCCCAGTAGAGGTAGCTCCGCCCGCGCCGCCTGCGCTCACCCGATTCAAATTTACTTCGCCCAGCCGAAGTTGTTCCGCCCCACGTCGCAGTGGACATGCTCTGTTAGCTTCGGTATGTCGCCCAGCAAAGGGCCCAGCCTGTGGCTGTGCGCGCTTGGCGGGTTGCTGCTGCTTACGGCTTCGCGGCAATGTACGCCGCCGTGGCGCTCAACCCGAGTAGCGTTGCCCGAGCTTTGTCGAGAGTTTCTCCAGGGGCGGCATTGGCGATGCTTTACGGTCTGCACGCGACTGAGTTGCATACCCCCGCACGCGGACAGTATCTGGGGGTGGGTGTGGATTGCCCGACGTTACATCGTCTGGCTGATCTCGTCTGTCCGGCTGGTCACGCTGAACTCTGCACGCCAGCGAGCTTCACCCACTTTAGACTAGAGCCATTGCAACCCTGCATAGACCAATTGCCAACCGCCGAGACTCCGGAAATCGCCGAATTTGTGGGCTACTGAGCGATCTCAGCGACACGCGCGCGACCGCCGTGGGCACCCCGCGGAGGCGGGACGCCGACGTTTGGGGTGCCGGCGCACCCCTTCGGGTGTCACGAAGCGCGTCGCGCAGCGGAGCGAGCACGCCGTCGTGATGCGACGCGGCTTGCACGGGGCACCCAATACGAGAAGTGCTCGTTACCGAGCGCGATCGCTGTGTGCCATGCGATGGCGCTGTCGTTCTGCGCCTTCGGCGAACAGCTTGCGGTCTTCGTCGGTCTCTAGCTCCAACCCGGGCACAGGCGTGGAGCGGCCGTCGTCACCGAGCGCGACGTACACCACGTAGGCGGAGTTGGTGTGCGTGGTCTGACCGGTGATCGGATTCTCGGAGTGCACGCGGACGGAGGTTTCGATCGAGGTGCGACCGACGTAGCTGACGCGGGCTTCGCACATGAGCAGCGCGCCGACGTGGACGGGTTCGCGGAAGGTCATCGAATCGATCGCGATGGTGACGCACGGGCGGTGTGCGTGGCGCATGGCGCAGATCGCGCCGCACTCGTCGACGAGGCGCATGATCACTCCGCCGTGCACGTTGCCGAGTGCGTTGGCGTGCTCGGGCGTCATCAGGTTGTGGAGCATCACCCGCGACTGCGAAGCCGATTTCTTTTGCGCGAGCGTCATGCTTTTCCTAAAGTATGCGCGGGGATGAGAGCGCGTGTGCGGGGACAATGGCGGCTTTTCGGTTTCGTGGGGTGCGTAATTTCTTGCCACTTTGCCAAAACGCGCTGGATGAGTGCTAGGGTTCCGCGACTTCGAGGATGGATCTTTTTTACCCCATCATCCTCATCAGCTCGCTGATTTTCGTCCACGAGCTGGGGCACTTTCTGTTCGCCAAAGCGTTCGGCGTAAAAGTGCTCACCTTTAGCCTGGGTTTCGGGCCGAAGGTGCTGAGGCTGCGCGGACGCGAAACGGAATATTGCGTATCGCTGATTCCGCTGGGCGGGTATGTGCGCATGCTCGAAGCCGCCAAGAGTGACGTGGTGCTGCCCGAGGACCGCAAGCGCACCTTCGAGTCACTGCCAATGTACAAGCGCATCGTGGTCGTGCTCGCCGGCCCGGCGATGAATCTGATCTTTCCGGTGCTACTCTACTTCGCCGTGTTCGTGGGCGATGGCCCTACGCTCCCGCCGACAGTTGGGGTGGTGCTGCCGGGACACCCGGCGGACGGCAAGCTGCTGCCCGGTGATCGCATCATGAGCGTGAACGGCGAAGAGGTCGCGACGTTCGACGAGGTCAAGCGCATCATCACCAAGAGCCCGGGCAAGCTTTTACACTTCACCGTGTTCCGCGACAACCGCCACATCGACGTCGAAGTAACGAGCGAAGACATCGTCGAAAAACGCGAGCTCGACATTACGGAGCGCGTGGGCAGCGTCGGTATTCAGCCGAGCGCACCGACGGGCGTGATCGGCGTTCCGAATCCGGAGTCGCCAGCGTACCGCGCTGGCCTCCGCACCTTCGACATCGTGACGGCCGTGGGCGGTTTGCCGGTGCGGCGCTTCAACGATCTGAACGAAGCCTTCCGCGACAACGGCGGCGAGACTCTGCCCATCACCTACTTGCGGCCCATCCAAGTGCCGAACGCGCTCGGCGGTTTGGCTGACGTCGCGGTCCTCGAAGCAGGCGTAGTTGCGCTCACTCCGGACGCCGCCGGCACGACGTTGTTCGAGCGCACCGGAATGGAGCTCGCAGATCTGTACGCCGCAGTGGTGCCGGAGGACGGCTGCTTCTACAAAGCAGGTCTCCGGCCTGGCGACAAAGTGCTGAAGCTCGACGACGAGCCGGTGGCTGCGTGGTCCACGTTCCGCGAGCGCGTCTTGGCACAGCCGGATCGCCCGCACCGTATCGACTACCAAACCGCGCGCGACGGCATGGTGCGGACCGGTACCTTCCAAGTGCGCCGTGAGGATTTCACGGACGATCACGGGCAATCCTTCTCCTTTTACGTGCTGCAGATCCAGCATTGGGTGCCGCTCGCTCCCGAAGAGCGAGTCGAGCATTCGGCGCCGCTGCGCTACGCCTTCGAAAAGGCCGTCGCGGAAACCGCTGACGTGACCCACTTCGTGATGGTCAGCATCGTGCGTCTGATCGAAGGTCGCATCAGCCTAAAGTCGCTGTCCGGTCCGATCACGATCTACGAAGTGGCAGGCGAAGAGGGCCGCAAAGGCGCCGATCACTTCATTTGGGTAATGGCGCTGATCAGCATCAACCTCGGCTTGTTCAATTTGCTGCCGATCCCGGTACTCGACGGCGGTCACCTGTTGTTCTTCGCGATCGAGAGCTTGCTGCGCCGTCCCTTGCCGCTGCGCATGCGCGAGCTGGCGCACGTGGTCGGCATGGCGATCTTGGTGGGGCTAACGCTGCTCGCGTTCAAGAATGATCTCGAGAGGCGCTGGGACGCGAACGCCCAAGCCTCCAAGGTGACGCGAGGTTAGCGGTTGAACGAGCCCAAGGACGACGCCGAGCTTTCCCGGGCGCCCGCGGGCGCAAGCGCACGCAGCGTGGCGGCACTGGCCGTGGTGCGCGTATTGCGCGACGGCGCGTTTGCGGCCGCGGCGCTGTCGGCGGAGTTGGATCGCGCAACCAATCTGCAAGAGCGCGACCGTGCACTGGCGACCGAGCTGCTGTACGGCACGTTGCGCATGCGGACTGCTTTGGAAGCGCGCCTCGCGCCGCTTGCACCGCGCGGCTTGAAGGACGTGATTGTCAAAGCGGAGCTGCTCGTGGCGGCCTACCAACTGCTGTCGCTCGATCGGGTGCCGCCGTTTGCTGCGGTGAACGCCGCAGTTGGCGCTGTGCGTGCTGCGCGCGGGCCCAAGGTTGCCGGCTTCGCCAACGCCATACTGCGTAAGCTCGCGAATTCAGGCCAGAGATTGCTCGCCAAAGAGGCGGCGCTGGATAACATCGCGCCTTGGCTGATCGACGCGCTCACACGCTCGGTGGGAGGCGAGGAGGCGCAGGCGCTGATCGTTCCGCAGCTTGAGAAGGTGGTCGGCTTGCGGCTGCTTTCGGATCGGCCAGTACCACAGTGGCTCGCGGGCACCGCGGCCGGTCGCGCGTCGCCACGCTCGCGCTTGATTCAAGGCGAAGGGGATCCACGCAAGCGCGAGGGTTTTGCCGAGGGCTCCTTCGTCGTGCAGGAGGAGGGCGCGCAGGCGATTGCCCTCTCTCTAGGCGCGCGCGCGGGCGAACGAGTCCTCGATGCCTGCGCCGGCCGCGGCCAAAAGACTTCGCTGTTTGTGGAACAAGTGGGCGAGGCCGGCGCGGTGTGGGCGACCGACGTGTATCCCAAGAAGCTCGACGCACTACTCGCTGATTTCGAGCGCTTGCGCTTGCCCTCCCCACAGCTGCGAGCCATCGATTGGACGGTCGGCGTCGGCGACGTCCCTGCGGATTTCGATCGCGTGTTGGTTGACGCGCCCTGCACCGGGACTGGCACACTGCGCCGCCGGCCTGAAATCGCCGCGCGTTTGCAACCGTCTGATCCAGCGCGGCTGTCCGCGCTCGCCGAGACCATCTTGAGATCTGCAATAACCCGCGCAAAGCCGGGTGGCCGCGTGGTGTTTGCGGTGTGCAGCGTGCTCGAGGAAGAGTGCGAGGCGCTCGTCGCGCGCGTGTTGGATGTGCTCGAGCCCGCCGCATTCGAATGCCCCGAGCTGCGTGGCATTTTGGTGGACGGCGCGACGTCTTTTCGAGTCGGCCCGACACGCTTTGCAACTGACGGCTATTTCGCAGCTAGTTTCAGCAAACGCTGAGAGACCGGTGCGCGGCTGGGCCGTACAAATGACCATGGCGCCCGCGCTGCTTGGCAGTGTATTCGTGGGGGGAAGAGGGGTAGGCGTAGCTGCGTCCGCCGCGCGCTCAGGGCGCGATCAACTCAGGGTCTCCGAGGAACTCGAAGTGCATCGTGTCGCGCAGGCCGGGGTCTCGGCCTAGCCAGTAGAAGCCGAAGTGCTCGAAGCCGTCGATCCAGCAACGCGGGAGCGCCGTGCGCTCGAATATCGTGTCGCTCGAGCTGCGGCACGCCGGGTGGTCCGGCCAGGGTGACACGCAGCCGCAGCACGGGTTTCGATTCGGATCGATGTCGATGGCGATGCCGAACATGTGATTCGAGATTTCGCCACCGCGGTAGGTGTTGTTTTGACGAAACCCGCCCAGCGCGCGCGGCGTGTAGCGCTCTTTCGGTCCCGTGCAGGTGCGGCGGATGTAATGCTCCACGCAGCGCAACACCGGAGCGATTTTCTTGTGCACTTGCACTGGCAGCCCCATGAAGTGCACGACCACTGCGTTCGAATAGGCTTTCTTGGGATTGTAACGCTCGAGGCCCAGGCCAAGGACGTTGCCGTACTGCTCGGCGCGATAACGCACGGCACGCTCATGCGCTGCTTCGTCGAGCGCGCCATGTTTCACGAAGTTCGAACGGATCAGGAATTGCTGCGGCTTCTGCACCGGGCAAGCATGGCGAGCGTGCTCCTTGTCTCGTTTTCGTTCGGCAGCTTGCACGCTGGGTAACAGCACGAGCAACGCCGCGAGCGTGCCCAGAGCCAGCGCAAGGTAGCGAGAGCAACGCATTCAGCGTTCCGCGACCCACGCCCGCGCGTTGCGGAACAGCCGCAACCAAGGCGCGTCCTCCGCCCATTCGCGCGGGCGCCAGGAATACTGAACACTGCGGAAAACGCGCTCCGGGTGAGGCATCAGCAGTGTGACTCGACCGTCCTTGTTGCACAGGCCAGTGATGCCATTCGGAGAGCCGTTGGGATTTTCGGGATAGTGGCTGGTCACTTGCCCGAAGTGATCCACGTAGCGTGCGCCGACGAGACCGCTCGCGTCGAGCGCCGCGCGAGCGGCTTCGTGCTCGAATTCGGCGCGCCCCTCGCCATGCGCGACGGCGATTGGTAGCTTCGAGCCGCGCATGCCGCGGAGCATTATCGAAGGGCTCTCGGTGATCTCCACCATGCACACGCGGGCCTCGAACTGCTCGGAGCGATTCCGCACGAAGCGCGGCCAAAGCGCAGCGCCGGGGACTAGCTCGCGCAAGTTCGAGAGCATCTGACAGCCGTTGCATACGCCGAGCGCGAACGCGTCGGCGCGCGCGAAGAACTCGCTGAATTCTTGGCGTGCGCGCGCATTGAACAAGATCGACTTTGCCCAGCCTTCGCCGGCGCCCAGCACGTCCCCGTAGGAGAAGCCGCCACACGCCGCCAGACCCCGGAATTCAGCCAAACTACGCCGGCCCGTCAAGATGTCGGTCATGTGCACGTCGACCACGTCGAAGCCCGCGCGGTGAAAGGCTGCGGCCATCTCGACCTGCCCGTTCACGCCTTGTTCGCGCAAGATAGCGACGCGCGGCCTAGCGCCGCCTTGCACGAGGCTCTGCGTAATGTCTTCGTTCGCGTCGAAGCTGAGCTGCACGGACAGCCCAGGGTCCTGCAGGTTTAGGCGAGCTTCGTGCTCTTGGTCCGCGCACGCCACGTCGTCGCGTAAGCGCTGCATGACGTGCGTGGTTTCCGACCACCAGGAGCGCAGCGTGGCGCGACCTTCGTCGAACAACACCTGCTCGCCATTGCGGATCGTGACGCGATCGCCCGCGGCAAGTGTACCTATCGAGTACACCGCATCGGCGCCCAAGCCGCGTCCCGCGAACGCTGCGCGCACCGCTGCGAGCTCGCTGTGCTCTACCTGTAGCACCGCGCCGAGCTCCTCATTGAAAAGCAGCGCGCGCGCGTCGCCGTCGAGCGCGGCCAGATCAATGGCGAGCCCAGTGCCGCTCGCGAACGCCATTTCGACCAGCGCTGCGAACAGGCCGCCGTCCGAGCGATCGTGATACGCCAGCAAACGGCCTTGGCTCGAGAGCTCTTGAATTGCTGCGAAAAAACCGGACAAAGTGGCGGGTTGATCCAAATCCGGTGCGTTGCCGCCGATTCGCGAAAAGACCTGCAACAAGGCCGACCCGCCCAGCCGATTGCGACCCAACCCCAAATCCACCAGGAGCAGCTCGGTATCCGGCAAATCCCGGCGTAGCTCGGGCGTCAGTACACGGCGCACGTCGCTGGCTTTGGCGAACGCGCTAACGATCAATGACAACGGCGCGGTCACGCTCTTCTTGGCGCCGCTGTCGTCCCAGACGGTGCGCATCGACATTGAGTCTTTGCCCACGGGGATGGCAATGCCGAGCGCGGGGCACAGCTCGCTGCCGACCGCGCGCACGGCGTCGTACAAGCGGGCGTCCTCGCCAGGGTGACCGGCGGGTGCCATCCAGTTCGCGGACAGCTTGATGTCCGACAGGCGTTCGATCGGTGCCGCTGCGATATTGGTGATCGCTTCGCCGACTGCCATGCGTGCCGATGCTGCCGCATTGAGCAAGGCGAGCGGCGTGCGCTCACCGATGGCCATGGCTTCACCGGTATAACCATCGTAGCTAGTTGCCGTGACCGCTACGTCAGCGACCGGGACTTGCCAGGGTCCAACCATTTGATCGCGCGCGACCAAGCCGGTCACACTGCGGTCTCCGATGGTGATCAGGAAGGTCTTGTCTGCGACGGTCGGCAGCTGCAGCACGCGGCGTGCCGCCTCGCCGAGCTCGATCCCGGAAAGGTCGTCGCTTTCGGCAGAAAAGCTGCCATGCGTGACGTTGCGCGTCATCTTGGGTGGTTTGCCCAGCAAGACTTGCAACGGCAATGCAATCGGCTGATTGTCGAAGTGCGTGTCGTCTACGGTGAGCACGCGACCTTCCGTCGCGTGGCCGAGGACGGCGTACGGGCAGCGCTCGCGAGCACACAGTGCTTCGAAATGCCCGAGCGACGCGGGATCGATCGCCAATACGTAGCGCTCTTGCGACTCATTGCACCACAGCTCGAGCGGCGACATGCTGGGCTCGTCATTCGGGATCTTGCGCAGCTCGAAGCGCGCGCCGCGGCCGCTGTCGTTCACTAGCTCCGGCAAGGCGTTGGACAGCCCGCCCGCACCAACGTCGTGAATCGACACGATTGGGTTTTTGTCGCCCAGTTGCCAACAGCGATCGATGACCTCCTGGCAACGGCGCTCCATTTCGGCGTTGTCTCGTTGGACTGAGGCGAAGTCCAAATCTTCATGGGACGCGCCCGAGCTCAGCGAAGACGCGGCGCCGCCGCCGAGCCCGATCAACATTGCTGGCCCGCCGAGCACCACGATCGCCGCGCCGGGCTGAATTTGGCCCTTTTTGACGTGCTCTTCGCGGATGTGCCCGAAGCCGCCGGCGAGCATGATGGGCTTGTGATAGCCGCGCACTTCACGGCCCGCTGGGCCGGGCGCTTCGAGCTCGAAGGTTCGAAAGTAGCCGGCCAAGTTCGGGCGCCCGAATTCGTTGTTGAAGGCGGCTCCGCCAATCGGCCCCTCCAACATGACGTCAAGCGCAGAAGCCACGCGCCCCGGCTTGCCGTACTCGGTTTCCCAGGGCTTCTGGGCACCCGGTAAACGCAAGTTCGAGACAGAGAAGCCAGTCAAGCCGGCTTTGGGTTTCGAGCCACGGCCGGTCGCGCCTTCGTCGCGGATCTCGCCGCCCGAGCCCGTGGCCGCGCCGGGATGCGGAGAGATCGCAGTCGGGTGATTGTGCGTCTCGACTTTGAGCAGGATGTGAACGGCTTCGTGATGCGCGCCGTACACGCCGGACTCCGGATTCGGGAAGAAACGCGTGGCGGTGTGCCCGGCGATCACCGCGGCGTTGTCGTGGTAGGCGGAGAGCACGCCGTCCGGGCTTTGCTCGGTGCTGCGGCGGATCATCTTGAACAGCGAGCTGTGCTGCTTTTCCCCGTCGATCACGAAATCTGCGTTGAAGATCTTGTGCCGGCAATGCTCGCTATTGGCCTGCGCGAACATCATCAGCTCGATGTCCGTCGGATTCCGGCCGAGCCCGCGGTACGCCTGCTCCAAGTACTCGATCTCGTCCGCAGCCAGCGCGAGGCCGAGTGTACGGTTGGCGTCTTCGATTGCGCCGCGGCCTTGGCCGAGCACGTCGATGCTGCAGAGCGGCTTCGGTTCCGCTCGCAGGAACAAGCGCGCGGCCTCGTGCTCGCTCCGCAGCACGGATTCGGTCATGCGGTCGTGTAGGGTGCAGAAGAGCGCGGCTTCGTCGTTGAGCGCGCCGGCTACGATGTAGCTTACTCCGCGCTCGATGCGGCGCACCTGAGGCAGCCCACAGATCTTGGCAATGTCCGTAGCTTTAGAGGCCCAGGGAGAAATCGTACCGAGGCGCGGCACGACCCAATACTTGTCCCCGTGGAGATCGCTACTGTTGTCGCGTGGGCCATATTCCAGCAAGCGACCCAGCAGGCTACTTTCCGCGTCCGAAAGCTCGCCCGCGCCGAGATCCACGAAGTGGACGAACCGCGCGCGGAGGGCGGTCACCTGCGGGTTCTGCGTGCGGATTTTGGCGAGGCGCTTTTCGAGCCGCCCTGCGGACAGCGCGGCCTTGCCCGGGATGACGATCATGGCCGGATCATGGCGCGCTCCCTGCATTATGCAATCCAATAGAAAGTGATACAATTGATTAGAGATGACGATGCTCTTGGATAGCGCACGGCTGGCCGCATTTGCTGCGGTCGCGCGCGCCGGGGGCTTCTCTAAGGCTGCGAATCAGCTAGGCAAAACGCAATCCTCCGTGAGCCAAGCCGTACTGCTCTTGGAGCGTGAGCTGGGGCAGAAGTTGTTTTCGCGCGACGGACACACGCCGCGACTGACTGACGCGGGACGTGCGCTGCTGGTGCGGGCGACGCGCATCTTCGAAGAGATGGCGCTGGCAGAGTCCGAGCTTTCGAGGCTCAGCGAGCTCCAGTTCGGTGAGCTCGTCGTGGGCACCAGCGACACCTTGGCTTGCTACTTCCTGCCGCCGGTGTTCGCGTCGTTTCGACGACGCTATCCGAAGGTGGAGCTGCGCATCGACAATCGGCCGTCGCCGGTGATCGCAGAGCGGGTCTCGGAGCAGCAGGTCGATATTGGCATCGTCAGCTTGCCGTTGCCCACGTCGCTCGAGCTATCGGGACGCAGCGTAGCGGAGCGTCTGGATTGCGTGGTGCTCGCGCCGCAAGAGGATGTTGCGGTGTGCGCCGCGACGCACCCCTTGGCCAAGCGCCGCGACGCCTCTGTGCGCGATCTCGCGCCGCACCCGTTGCTCTTGCTCGATCGCACAACGAGCTCGCGCGCGCTCGTTGAAGCCGCGTTTGCGACCGAAAAGACCAAGCTCACGCTGGCCATGGAAATGAGCAGTGTCGAGGTGCTGAAGCGCCTCGCCGAGCTTGGTTTCGGGGTCGCTATCGTCCCGCGCTTCTCGGTGCAGCGAGAGCTGGAGAGCGGCAAGCTGGCCGTGCTCAAGCTGAAGCACTTCGGCGCGGCGCGCAGCGTGGGCGCGCTCACGCCGCGTGCATTCGCGCCGACCCGCGCGGCCGGCGCATTCCTCGAGCTAGCGCGGAGCTACTCCAAGCCGAGTCGATCGAGCTCTTCGTCCGACAGCGAGTAGTAACTGCCGATCTCGTGTAGCAAGGTAATCTCGATCTCGCTCGCGAGCTCTTCTTCGTCCTCGAACTCGGCCGGCAGATTCGCGGTATAAAGCACGATACGCGAGGGCGCGGAGATCTCCCCGGCGGGGGCGTCGAGCGTGGGGCCTTCGAATAGCGCCAACGCTCGCGGGTCGAAGCCGTCCTTGACGAGCACCTTGCTCGGGCGCTGCTCGAGCAGCACGGGCACGTCTTTCAGGCGCTCCAAGTAGGGTGAAGGCAGCCCGGCCAACGCGGCCTCGGCGCTCTTCACGATCAAGCCTTGGAAAGCGCCGGCGTCGAAGCCGGCCTCTGCGTCGTCTTTCTCGTCCAGCTCGAGCACGCGCAGGAAGTGCGTGACACGCAGAGCGTCTTCCTTGAGCTCGCCGTACACGTCGGCAAGGGCATAGTGCGCGTCCGAGAAATCCGGCTCGGCCGTCACCAAGGCCTCGAGCTCCGCTCGGGCGCTTGCGGCGCCCTTGGTCACCCAAACCGCGTGCGCATGGGCGATGCGGATCAGCGGGTGTGACGCGAACGACTCGTCGACGCTTTCGACGAGCTCCATCGCCGCTTCGGGGTCAGTGCCGAGTAGCTCTTGGAACTCACCCAGGAACTCATCGAGCTCGTCTACAAACTCGTCGTCGCCATGATCGTGATCATGGTCGTGGTCGTGGTCGTGAGCCATCCGGCGAAGCTAGCGGATTTGGCTCGCCGCGGTGGACAATTTCCGACGCTGTGGGCCGCCTTGGTCAGTTTTTTGCCGCAAGTTTGTCCCGGCGGCGCGTGATCCGCTAAGGCTCGAGCCATGCCCGCCCCTGAAACATGCCGATGCTGCAGTGTCATGAAAGTGCTCGACCAGGGCATTTGTACAGCATGCGCAAAAACCTACGGCCCGCGCGTCGCGCGCTTGCTAGCGCGTTGCCAGGCCGATGCGGAGTTCGCGAGCACATGCCTGGCGCGACTGCCGGAGCCCGCGCGGACCAGATTCGCCGCGGCCTTGAGCGCCAAATGCCTGACGCCGAGCAACGGACCGGGCTTGCGCTACACGCGCGCCGCCGTCGCTAGCAAGCGCGCGTCTGCGTGAGCATGCCCAGCGCAGCTGAGGTGATCGCCAGCCTTGGCCTTGCTCCACATCCTGAGGGTGGCTTCTTTCGGGAGACCTTTCGCGCATCGGCTAGCGTGCAGGCGCCCTTCGGCGAGCTGACTCGGGCAGCCTCGACCGCCATCTATTTCCTGCTGCGCGCCGGTGATTTCTCGGCATTCCACGCAGTTCGCAGCGACGAAGTTTGGCACCACTACCTGGGAGCCAGTCTCGAGCTGCACACGATAGACGCCGCGGCTCAGCATGAACGAGTCGAGCTTGGTCCAGGCTTATTGAACGGCGAGCAGCCGCAGTGGGTCGTGCCGGCAGGCGTATTTCAAGCTGCGCGGGTGATCGGCGAGGGGTTTGCCCTGGTCGGTTGCACGGTGGCGCCCGGCTTCGACTTCGCGGATTTTAGTATGCCCACGCGTGCCGAGTTGGCGGCACGCTTCCCAGCCCTACGAGATGTGATCGAACCGTTCACGCGCTGAGGCTCCTAGGACACGCGATTGCGGCCGCCGTGCTTAGCGGCGTACAGGCGTTCGTCGGCGCGCTGATACAGCTGTTCGGGCACCTCACCCGGACCAAGCTCGGCAACGCCCAGACTGAGCGTCGCGGGGATCGGCGTGCCCGACACGTCGCACACGGAGCTTTCTACGGCGGCGCGGATCAACTCTGCGGCCTGCGCGGCGAGCGAAAGCGGCGTCTGCGGCAGAATCAGCGCGAATTCCTCGCCGCCAACCCGGCACAGGCAATCGTTCTGGCGGATCTGACTCTTCACGATCGAAGCCACGTGCTTGAGCACGACGTCACCGGCGGGGTGCCCGAAAGTGTCATTGATGCGTTTGAAGTGATCGATGTCGAGCACGATCAAAGACAACCGGCTTTGACCGTTGCTCGCGCGTGACACTTCCTTGCCGAAGATCTCGTCGAAATGCCGCTTGTTGAAGAGCTGCGTCAACGAGTCGATCGTTGCCAGATTGAGGATGTGCTGCATGTACTCGAGCTCTAGGCTGTTCTCGAGGTACTTGAGGACGGTCTTGCCGGTGCGCAGCAAGTCCCCATCTTTCAGCTCGGCGCGCTCGATGCGCGTGTCGTTGATGAACGTGCCGTTGGTCGACTTCAGATCGACCACGATGAAGTGCCCGAGCACCCGGTTTACGACTGCGTGACGGCGACTGACTAGATCACTGTTCACGCACACGGTGCATTCGTCGCTGCGGCCGATCGAAACTTCCTCGTGCGTCAGGTCGACGCGCCGCCCCATCTCTGCGCCCGTCATGATGACTAGGCAAGGCTGTCCGGCACCCTTTGGGCGTTCGGATGGGAGTGAAATCGCGGTCCGGCGACCGGGGTGAATCGAGGCCATGACCCTGAGGTAGCCGATACTACACCGCCTCCCAGTTGAACGTCACGGGGTCAAAGCTCGCTAAAATCAGGCCGGCGGAGGTTGCGCCGCGCCTCAGAACGCGGGAAAAGAAGCGCGCAATGGCAGAGCTCAGCCTTTCTGGCGCCTACACCGCGCTCGTGACCCCGTTTACGCCGGACGGCTCGGAGGTCGACTTCGCCGCGTTCGAGAAGCACCTTGAGGCGCAGCTTGCCGCCGGTGTCGCTGGCCTCGTGCCGTGTGGCACGACCGGCGAGGCGCCCACGCTGACCGACGGCGAGCAACGTGAGCTCATCATGCGCAGCAAGCGCGTCGCGAAGGGCAGGGCCGTCGTGCTTGCCGGCACCGGCTCGAACAGTACCAAAAAGAGCATCGAAGCCGCCAAGGCAGCGGTCGAAGCCGGCGCCGACGCGGTCATGATCGTGATGCCGTATTACAGCAAACCCACGCAAGAAGGGCTAGTTCAGCATCTGTGCGCGATCGCGAAAGCGACCCCCGCGCCGATCGTGCTGTACAACATCCCCGGTCGCAGCGTGGTCGAGCTCAGTGTCGACAGCACACTGCGGGTCTTGGACGCGTGCCGCAACGTCGTGGGTCTGAAAGACGCGACGGGCAACGTTCTGCACTGCCAAGAGCTATTTTCTCGGGTGAAGCGCCCAATTTCGATCTTGTCGGGTGACGACGCACTGACGGTCCCGATGATGAGCGTGGGCGCCACGGGTGTGATCAGCGTGACCAGCAACGTGTACCCCAAAGAGATTAGCGACCTGGTCAAGGACGCCTTGGCCGGCCGCGTGCTCGAAGCCGGCAAGAAGCATGTCAAAATGTTCGCCGTGCACAAGGCGATGTTTTCCGAAGCCAGCCCGTCTCCGGTGAAGGCCGCGCTACAGCTCAAGGGTCGCATGAACGCGAGCGTGCGCTTGCCTCTGGTGGAGGCATCGGCCGAGTGTCGTGCTCGGCTGGCTGCCGCCATGGCAGAATACGAGGCGTCGTGAAGCTCGCGTTGCATGGCGCTTCCGGCCGCATGGGTCTAGCGATCACGCGGCTCGCCCAAAGCGTGCCCGAGGTGGAGATCGTCGGCGCCGCGTGCTCGAGCTCCGATCCGACGCTCGGACGAGATCTGGGCGAGCTTGCGGGCTTGGGCTCACTCGGCGTGGTGACGAGCCCGGACGTTGCGTCGGCGTTGCTCGGCGCCGACGTGGTGATCGATTTTTCGACGGCGTCGGCGGTGGCGGCGATCGCCCAGCTTGCAGCGCGGCAAAACATCGCCATCGTCAGCGGGACTTCGAACCTGGATGCCGCCGCCAAGCGCGCGCTGGACAAGGCTTCCGAGGTGGTACCGGTGCTGTGGGCAGGCAACATGAGCCTCGGCGTGCAGGTGTTGGCCGAAGCCGTGGAGCTTGCTTTGCGGCGGCTCGGGCTCGGCTACGACGTCGAGATCGTCGAGCTCCACCACAGGAAGAAGATTGACGCGCCCAGCGGGACCGCGTCGCGGCTGGTCGAAGCGGTCAGGAACGTGCGCCCGGACGTGCGCGAGCTGCGCGGCCGCGACGGCGAGGTCGGCGCCCGGACCAAGGACGAAATGGCAGTTTTCGGCGTCCGCGGTGGCGACGTGATCGGCGACCACACGGTGTACTTGCTGGGCGACGGCGAGCGATTGGAGCTGACTCATCGCGCGTCGAACCGCGACCTGTTCGCCCACGGCGCGCTACGCGCCGCCCGCTTCTTGGCTGGGAAAAAGCCGGGTCGTTACACGATCGCCGACGTTCTCGGTTGAGCTAACACAGAACTCCAGCGGCTGACGCGCCCGAGGAGGCAACACGCTGCCCCCGTGAGTGCGGAATTGCGTGTGCGCCTTTCGACTACACGCCTCTGCAAACCCCTACTTTATGCGGTGGTTTGCGCACCTTCTGCGAGCCGCACGCCGTTGCGGAATTCGCCAGGTCATTCACAGTCATTACATACCCGGTAGTCCGGTCGTTATCTAACTTCGGAGAATCATGTTCGACAAGGCATTGCGTCTCGCTGCAGCCCTTGCCCTTCTCGCGTTGGGCAACGCCTGTTCGCATGGTGATCATGGTGCGCCGTTCGCCGGCGCGGCGGGCACAGCGGCTGCGATGCCGATTCCGAATGTCGATCCGTGCGAGACACCGAACAAAGGTTGCTCGTGCGACACTGCGGACGAGGTCGTCGATTGCGGTCAAGTGAAGCGTCGCTCGGGAGACTACGTGTCTTGCTCGATGGGCAAGCGCACGTGCCAGAGCGGCACCTGGGGTGATTGCGTTGGCGATCGCGTCGCGACGCTCTCCGTTTCGAGTAGTCAGGAGCAGGCGCAAGGGCTCGGCATGACCCAGGCGTGCCTCGACAATCCCTGCGATCCGTACTGCCAGCGCATCGCCGACGACGCCACGGGCTTGCTCTTGGACGGCGGAGCACTCGGCGTCGACGGGGGCTTGGTGCTAAATCCCACGACCTCGCTGCCAAGCGGCACTGGCTGCACCGGCCTCGCCATGTCACCCGCGTCGCAAAACATCACCATCACACAGGCCAACGCCGAGTACGTGAAGGCTGAGTATTTCAACCAAAGCGACAACACGGTGACCTCGATCCCGTCCTCTTGGACGGTCACCACGACGCGCTACGAAGCCAATGTCGACAACAACTACGGCTTGGCTGCGCCTGGGGTCGCCGGGATTGGAGCGACTCATTGGTCGGCGCGTTGGACCGGGTCCGTGATCCCTGCAACGACCGAGGCCTACACTTTTTATACGTCAACTGACGACGGCGCGCGGCTCTGGATCAACAACACCTTGGTTATCGACCATTGGCAATATCAGAGCGCCACTGAATACGCCTCGCCGACCATCAACCTCACCGCGGGCGTGCCCGCGCTGTTTCGCTTCGAATATTTTCAAGACACCGCAAACGCCGTCGCATCCCTGCACTGGAGCTCGCCGACGATCCCCGAGCAAGCCATCCCCGCTGCCAGGATGGCTGGCCCCACCGGGACGCGGCCGCCGCGTCTCGCCGTGAGCCCGGCCAATCCCACCTTCAGCGTCTCCCTCATTCCCGCCGGATGCTACGCCGGTACCTTCACCGCTGCTTGGGCGCTTGACCGCTTGGACATCGCTTCGATCACGAACGGCACGGTCAACATGATCGGCGCGGTCCCAGGGACACTGAACGTGACTGCCTATGCCGGACAGTTCTCCGCGACCGGCCAGTTGAACGTGACGGTCAACGCGACGGATAGCACCACGGCGCCGGCCAACGCGGTGACGAATTTCGCGAAAACCGTGTCCGGCACCGACCCGATGACGTTCTTGTATCCGTACGCTGGCACTGTGTTTCCGATCGGTCTCGCGCCGCCCTACGTGCAGTGGGACAATGGTGGGACGGCCGCCAGCGCGGTGCAGGTTTCCCTGCGCTACCCAGCAACCGGAACGGCGACCTTTTCCTGGAACGAGATCATCGCGGAGACGACCCCCCCCCACGCGACCATCCCGCCCGAGGTGTGGAAAGACTTCGAGAATACCGGCAAGGGTCAAGATGTGGGGCTCAGAATCCAACGCGTTCTCGGAACGGTTCCAGCGCCCGCTGTCAGCCGCACCGTGCATTTGAGCGCGGTCCCGGTTCGTGGCTTGATTTACTACACTCAATACAACCGAACTGCCTGGACCGCCAACATCATGGTTGCCGACCCGGCCTCGACTTCTCCCGCGCACAGTGCGTTTGCAACGACTTCTCCGTGCCCCGTGTGCCACACGGTTTCGGCCGACGGCAGCTATTTTGCGACCTCCGACAGCAGCTATGCCGGGGTCAACGCGGGGCTCGGCAAAGTCTCCAGCGGGCTAATCACCCCCATCTCCGACTTCGTGCCTGTACCCCAGCGCAATCCGTATCTGACGGGCAGTCAGGACTGGCGCGGGTTTGCGTGGGCGCCGCTCACACCCGACGGGTCACTGGTCTTGGCGGCAAACAACATGTGGGGCAACACCTTCCAGAACACCGTCGGGATCAGCACGACCACCGCGCGCACTTTGAACGTGCCAATCAACACCGAATCCGGCGGCACCGGCACCGGGCTGCTCGCCAAATATTTCCCGAACACGACGTTCACCAACGCGAGCCCGCTCTGGAAACGGATCGACCCGATCGTGAACTTCAACTTCGGCACCGGCAGCCCCGGCGGCATGGTGCCAGTGGACTACTCTGTCCGACGAACGGGGCAGATTCAGGCCTACACGAACGAGACGTACACCTTCCAAATCGATACCACGGACGGCGTGCAACTGATTGTGAACGGCGTGACCGTGATCAATCAGCTCGCCTATCAGGGCGGCGCAGGCGTCGCACCCACGACGTTTACCGGGACGGTCGCGATGACCGCTGGGACCAAGGTCTCGATCCAGCTCGATCAGAAAGACACCTCCAACGAGTCGTCGATCAAATTGTCTTGGAGCAGTCCGACGTTACCGCTGCAAATAGTACCCGAGTCGCAGCTCTACCCGAACGATGGCACTCACGGGCTCGACGTCAGCTACTACGGAACTACCAATCTCAGCGGGCCGGTGGTGTTGCGACGGCTCGAGCCCGACATTTATGCGGATTGGAGCACTAACAGCCCGGCCGCGGAAAGCGCCCTGACGGCGGATTTCAGCGACACCTGGCTCGGTCAAATCGAGTCCCCTTACACTGGCAACGTCATATTGTGCATGGACGTCGACGACACGGCTGTCGTCACCGTCAACGGCAGCGTCGTCCTTACCGTCGCCAGCTATGGCAACAACTTTTGCAGTGGCAACATCGCAATGGTGCAGGGAACCCTCTACTCGTTGCGGGTAGACCACAAGGACACGGGAGGCAGCGCCTACCTCAAGCTGCGCTGGCAATACGGCACGGTGACTGAGCGCGTTCCCACAGCCAACTTGTATGCTCCCGTAGGCTACGCGGCGCCGACGACCGGCCTCACCGCGTCGTACTACAGTGACCAAGTGTGGAATAGGAATCTTGCACAAAACCCCACACTTCAAGGCTCCTTCACCCGCTACGATTCGAACATCTACGCAAACTACGGCATCAACCGCACCGAATATTCACAGCTGACGAGCAGCGACAATTTGTCGACGCGTTGGACCGGGATTTTGACCGCGCCGTGCAGCGGTGTCTACGAGTTCAACACCAACGGCTATGTGGACGACGGCGGGCGCCTGTGGCTCGATCAGCTCCGCGTCGCCAGCTTCTGGGGCTTCGGCCCCTTCTATGGCGCTACATACCTCTCGGCCGGCGATCACAGCTTCAAGTTCGACTGGTACGAAAACACCAATACCGCCGCGGCGCTGTTGCAGTGGAAGGTGAACTGCAACGGCAGCGGCTGGACCGCGATCCCGCAGTCCGCATTCAAGCCGACGGGCGACGTGAATCGCTCCGGCATGATGCGCGACGGCGGCGACAACGGCAACAACACCAACTACTCCATTTGGCAGACTCCGCAGACGACCGGTAGC
>OLLW01000529.1_pt1 | contig 27869 bp, 20 predicted proteins | sample 1604611 | NCBI WGS metagenome assembly OLLW01 (sample SAMEA104055725, study PRJEB20765) | soil metagenome | biome: Arctic tundra; feature: Polygonal ground; material: soil | place: USA | collected 2011-09 | depth 0-0.5 m | reverse complement strand
AGGCACGACTCTTCCAACATGGGCAACCGACACTGTCAATCCATCGGTCGTCTTCGGGGGATTCTCCCCCGCACATGCTGCAGTGCGCCCCTGCGGGGATCACCAAGCGTGTAATTCAGCGGGGCCCCACCCCCGCGTTTGGGTCCCCGGCCCCAAACCAGCTCAGGCCACAAAAACGCAAAACGCCCCTCGCTATTGACGAGGAGCGTTGCGCGTGGGTCGTCTCAAAGACCGACCGCGAGACCAGCCCGCGATCAGTTCAAACTATCCGAATCTATTTCCGGCGGGTCGAGCGGGCGGGCTACGAACAGCCACTGCGCGCGGCCGTTGGGACCGACGAAGCGCACGTGCTCGTCCGGAAGAGCCCGCAAGTGGAAGCGCGGGCCATCGTCAGATTCCTCCGTAGTCACCAGCGCCATGGCGTCGAGAACGTGCAGGCCGCCGAGCACGTCTTCCGGTTCGGCTTCCAAGCGCTCCGCAAGATCGCTCAAGTCGAGATCGCGGTCGCCCGCGAACGCGGCCAGCACGCGCTGGGCGTTCAAGCACCGTTCCTGTTGCTCCGGTGCGATCGTCGACCACAACTCCTCCGGAATGGTTAGCGGAAGCAGCCCACTCAGGTCGGATAACGTAGCCATCTGGGACTTCAATGCGGCAAACATGAAGAGAACATAAGGACGGCACCCGGAGTGTCAACCTGGCTACAGGGCCGGGAAGTGCGCACGCCAGGATGCTCGGGAATTAAGAAGGCCGAGAAGTCTTGGAAGGCCGCATCGCGATCTGCGATCGAGACCAGACCCACGAAGCCGCCGCGGAACACCCGAAGGGGTCGAGCCGGCGACGACCCTTGGAAGCACCGGAAGGGGTGGACCGGCGCCTGCTATCCCACAGCCGGAATGGTCGCGAGAGGCAACGGAACGCGACGACGAGCTTAAACTGCCGCGGCTTTGCCGGTTCCGACGCGCTTCTTCTCGCCCACCTTGGAGAACAGCGTATGGTCGAGCCATTCTGTCAGAGGCAGAGCGACGTAAATCGACGAGTAAGTGCCCAGCACGACGCCGATGACCAGGGCGAGCGAGAAGTCCTTCAGCTCGCCAGTGCCCCAGATGAAGAAGCCGAGCAGGGCGATGACCACCGTGCTGCTGGTGAGCAAGGTGCGGCCGAGCATCTCCGAAGTGCTGATGTTGATCAGTTGGAAGAAGCTGGTGCCGCGCAATTTGCCCAAATTTTCGCGCACGCGATCGTAGACGATGACGGTGTCGTTCACCGAGTAGCCGACGATCGTGAGCGCAGCGGCGATGGTCGTCAGATTGATCTCTTTTCCGAGCACGATCATGAGCCCGATCGTGCCGAGCGCGTCGTGCGTGAGGGCCACGACGCCACCGGGAGCGAACCGCAAGTCGAAGCGGAACGCGATGTAGACCATGATGAACACGATCGAGATCACGATGCTCTTCACGGCGCTGTCGCGCAGCTGAGCGCCAGCGCGCGGGCCGATCCATTCCGTGCGCAGCGCCGTCTCCGGCACTACGTCGGCGCCGAGACCGTTGCGCAGGCCAGTCATGAGCTGGTCGCCTTTGCTCATCAGCTGAATCTCGACCTTGTTGTCGCGCGCGTTCTGCAGCATCGGGTTGTGCGCGCCGGGGCGCAACAGAATCCCTGACACGGCAGCGATTCGCTCCTTGATCAGATCGAGATCCGGCGTGCTGCGATAGCGAACGCTGATCTTGTCGCCGCCCGGGCTGAACTTCACCTCGGTCGCCTGGCGCTCGATCGGGCAGGCGTCGGTCGCTTCACCAGAGCTGAGGCAGAGCGTCTTTTCGATCTCCTGCTGCTTGCTCGGGGCGATCGTCGACACTTCCTCGACGCGGATCAGGTAGCGATTCGGGTTCTTCGGATCTTCGACGCGAATCACGCCGGGGGCCTCGAAGCCCGCTTGTACGACGGCAGCACGTAGGGCTCCCGCGTCGACCGGCTTCAGGAATGCGATCTCGACCTCGGTGCCGCCGGTGAAGTCCGTACCCAACCGCGCCTTGCCCATCAGCAGCAGGATCGCGGCTCCAAACGTCAGGAACAGGCTCAGCCCGATGAAATACCATCGGACCGACATGAAGTTGTAGACCTTGCCAGATTTGAAGAGGTGCATCGTTCAACCCAAATCCAGCTGGGCGCCGCGCCCCAGGTTCTTGACCCACCAGTCGACCATCAGCCGGCTGACGATGACGCCCGTGAAGAGATTGCAGACGATGCCCACCATCAGCGTCACGGCAAAGCCTTTGAGTGGGCCGGTCCCGTACTGGGCAAGCACCAAGCCCGAGATCACGGTCACGACGTGGCCGTCGATGATCGCGTTCAGCGCCCGCTTGTAGCCCACGTCGACCGCGGCGCGCGGGCTCTTGCCAAGCCCGAGCTCCTCTCGGATGCGCTCGTTGATGATGATGTTGCTGTCCACGGCCATGCCGACCGTGAGCGCCAAACCTGCGATGCCGGGCAGAGTCATCGATGCGCCGAAAGAGCACAAGATCGCCAGCTGCAGGAACAGGTTCATGACCACCGCGACGTCGGCGATGAACCCGGCTCGCTGGTAGTAAACCATCATGAACACGAGCACGAGGCCGATGCCGCCCAGCGCGCCCTGGATCCCGAGCTTGATCGAGTCTTGCCCCAGCGAAGGGCCGATACGCTGCTCGTTGGAGGGCGAAATCGGCGCGGGCAGCGCGCCGGAGCGCAGCACGAGCTCGAGGTTCTTGGAGTCCCTGAGCTGAGCTTCGGGGTCACCCGAGCCCATGGTGATTTGACCGTGACCACCGGCGATACGGCTTTGAATCACCGGAGCGCTGCTGATGCGGCCGTCCAAAATGATGGCGAAGCGTCGCTTGATGTTGGCGCCCGTGATGCGCTCGAAGATGCGGCCGCCGGCGTCGGTGAACGTCAGTGAGACGTGCCAGCCGCCCATGCCGCCTTGGCTCTGCTCGGGCTGAGCGACCGCTTCGCGAATCATGTCGCCGGTGATCTCGGCGCGGCTCTTGAGGAAGAAGGTGCGAATCCCGGACTCTTCTTCGCGCAACGTGACCTCGTCGACCACGCGCTTCTCGACCTCGAAGCCGACCTCGCGGTCCGCCGGAACGTCTAAGGTACCAACCCACTCGCGCATCCGTTGCAAGGTTTGGGTGGTGGTCTCCTTGGGCAGTTTGGTCAGGAACGCGAAGGTATTTTGCTTCGTGCGGTTCTCGCCCTCGGCGTCCTTGCCGACCGGAGCGTTCTCCATCCGGAACTCGAGCCCCTCGGGCAAGCTCGCGTCTTTGACTTCCTTCTGGATGCCGCCGAAAAAATCAGTGTCGTCGTCGAGCAGCTTGAACTCGAGACGCGCGGTTTGACTGATGATCTCGCGGATGGTGGAGAAGCTCTTTTCGTCTTCGCCCGGCACTTCCACGATGATGTCTTCGTCGCGCGAGGAAACCGCGGCTTCGCGCAAACCGAGCTCGTCGACTCGGCGCCCGATGATGTCCTTGGCTTGGCTCACGGCGCGCTCGCGGATCTGCGAGCCCACGCTGGAGCGCATCTTGAACACCATGGTGCGTCCGTCGGGGGTGCGCGTGAACGACATCTCGGTCTTGAACTTCTCGAGGAAGCGCTCGTCCAGCTTGCTCGGGTCGGTGCCGTCTTTTACGTGCACGCGAATTTCATCGACGGGCCGACGTGGCGACTCGAGCTCGACTTTCTCGCGCAGCTTTTTGTAGACCTCTTCACCGGGCAGATCGTCGCCCTTGTGCAGGTCGAAGATCTTCGCCAGCTCGAGGCGCATGTCCTCGTAGTAGTGGTCGCGCTTGTCCTTGATCGCTTCGTCGACGTCGACCGTGTACACGAGGCGCAAGCCGCCGCGCAGATCGAGGCCGGAGACGAGACGAAAGGAGACGTGCTCGCGGATGTAAGCCGGACAGACGATCTTCGGGCTCCAGCCGGCGAGCGTGGGCCAGAGCACCAGGAAGCCGAACAAGCACGCGCTGACGGCGAAACCGCAGCGAACGCGCCAACCCGTGTCCATCACGTCAATCGCGGTGAATGCGATCCATAGGCTCAGCGCACCCAGCAGAACCATCGGCCAAAAGGCGTCATTGTGAGCGGCGGCGGACGCACCGACTGCGAACAAGCCGGCGGACCAGAGCACCCAGCGCTCGCCTCGGAAGGCAAACCCCGACAGCACGAACAACGCCGCGAGGCCGCCAAAGATCGACGTAAGAACGGTATTGACCACGGCTAGACCGCCCGAGCTTTCACTTCTTGTCGGCCAGGGCGGCCGTTTCGGCGTCGTCCTTACCGAGAATTCCGGACTTCAACACATCGATCTTCATACCGGGCGCGAGCTCGACCTTCGCGACCCGATCGCCGAGCTCGACGAGCTTGCCCATCAAGCCACCGGAGAGGATCACCTTGTCGCCCTTTTGTAGCGACGCGATCACCTTGCCCTGCTTCTTCGCTTGAGAGCGGTTGGTGAACACCATCAGCAGTACCAGCGGCACCACCATAAGGAGCATGGGGGCAATGCCGGCCAAGCCGCCGCCGCCTGCAGCGGTGTGCGAATCGGAGGCTGAAGAAGGAGGGGTGCCGGGCACCGACGGAGCGACGGTGATGGCATTTGTTTCCCGGCCAGGAGCCGGAGGTACATTTTGAAAGGACAGCAGCGCGACCAAGGTGTCCTCCGCGGACAGGGGTGGCTCGTCGAAACGAGGAGCCCCGCTTTGGCGCCTAGACCAGGCCGCGAAAAACGGCTGCCTAAGGCGTCGAGAGGGCCGGGCCTATACCCAGATTCCATACCCCGCGCAAGCCAGGCTAGCCTGCCGGGAAGCCGGCCTGTAACGTGTCGCCAGCCTGCCTCGTCCCAAAACCATGGGCGGCCCACCCCCGCATCTGCTACCCTTGACAGCCCGGTTGTCGAGTTGTAGTGGGGTTCTCGCCTGATTTTGAAGAGTCAGAAAAAACAGTTCGCAGGTGAAGTTCGTTTCACCGAACCAGAGGCGCGTAGCTCAGTGGTAGAGCACTACCTTGACACGGTAGGGGTCGACAGTTCAATCCTGCCCGCGCCTACAAATACCACCAAAACAGTCGTGGCTTCGCTCGTCGCTCACCTCCGCAGGTGTTCCGAAGCGGCTCGCCCGACGACGACGGCATAACGGCATGTCCGAGCCCGCGCGCCAGACGCCGGGCGAGCTTCTCAAGCAACGCGGAGAGCTCGCCGACGACGTAATTGCCGTCCGCACCGACGGCAAAATCGTAGATTTGCTCACGCCCGTCCCCAGCGATGCGGTGCTTGAGCCGGTGCGGAGTAGCGAGCACGACGGCCTGCAAGTGATTCGTCACTCCGCAGCCCACGTGCTGGCGGATGCGGTGCAGCGCCTGTTTCCGGGCACGCAAGTCACCAACGGTCCTGCGATTGAGTCGGGCTTTTTTTACGACTTCGTGCGCCCAGAGGGCGAGCATTTCTCGGACAAGGACCTGCTCGCCATCGAGAAGGAGATGCGCCGCGTCATCAAGGACAAGCGGCCCTTCGTTCGTGAGGAAGTCACGCGTGAGCAGGCGCACGAGCTGTTCGAGAAGCTAGGGGAAACGTTCAAGCTGGAGATCTTGGATGGCTTGCCTGCAGGCGACACCATCTCCTTGTATCGGCATGGCCATGCCAAGAGCCCGCAAGGCACTTGGGTGGATCTGTGTCGCGGGCCGCACGTGCCGAACACCAAACTGATCGGCGCGGTAAAGCTGACCAGCGTGGCCGGCGCGTATTGGCGCGGCGACGAGAAGAACCCGATGTTGCAGCGGGTTTACGGCACCGCGTTCCCGAGCGAAGAAGAGCTCGCCGAATACCTCAAGAACGTCGAGGAAGCGAAGGCTCGCGACCACCGCAAGCTAGGCAAGGAGCTCGAGCTATTCATGTTTCATGAATACGCGCCGGCCATGCCCTTCTTCTTGCCGCGCGGCGCGAGCGTGTACCACCGCTTGGTCGAGTACATCCGCACGCTGTATGTGGAGTACGGCTACGAAGAAGTGATAACGCCGCAGATTTTCGACAAGCGCTTGTTCGAAACCAGCGGTCACTTGGCGAACTACCGCGAGAACATGTTCTTCGCGACTACGGACGACAAGGTCGAGAGCATCGAGGCGCCGAAGCCCGATGAAGATCAAGCCTCGTACTTGGCCTCCGTGCACGACAAGGTCGAGCACACCTGCTCGAAGCCCATGAACTGCCCGAGCCATTGCCTGATCTTCGGGCACCGTCGGCGCAGCTACCGTGAGCTTCCGTGGCGCGTGGCGGATTTCGGGCGCCTGCATCGGCACGAACGCGCAGGCGTGGTTCACGGCTTGGCGCGAGTACGCAGCTTCAGCCAAGACGACGCGCACATCTTCTGCACCGAAGACCAAATCGAGCAGGAGATTTTGGATTTCAATCGCCTCTTGTTCGAGGTGTACGCGGCGTTCGAGTTCAACGACGTCTCGGTCAAGCTCGCCCTGCGGCCCGAGAAGCGCATTGGCTCGGACGACCTGTGGGACCGCGCCGAAGGCGCCCTGCGCCGCGCGCTCGTCGCCAGCAACGTGAAGTTCGAGGAGCTCTCGGGCGAAGGCGCGTTTTACGGCCCTAAGCTCGAGTTTCACATCACTGACGCGCTCAAGCGCAGCTGGCAGCTCGGCACCATCCAGTTGGACTACGGTCTACCGGAGCGCTTCGACCTGGAATACGTCGGCAAAGACGGCGCAAACCACCGCCCCGTGATGCTGCATCGCGCGATTCTCGGCTCGGTGGAGCGCTTCTTCGGCATCTACCTCGAGCATTGTGCGGGCAAATTCCCGGTCTGGCTCGCGCCGGAGCAGGTCATCTTGCTGGCCGTGAGCGACACCCAGGTCGAGCACGTCGAGACGCTCGCGGCACAGCTCAAGGGCCGCGGCCTGCGCGTGCACACGGATGTGAGCAGCGACAAGCTGGGCGCGAAGATTCGTAACGCGCGCAACCTGCGCTACCCGTACATTTGTGTGATCGGCGACGCCGAGGCAGCAGCAAGCACATTGAGTGTGCGCTCCAGCGTCGCAGGTGAGCTGGGCGCCATGAGCGTTCTGGACTTCACCGCGCGTCTGCTCGAAGAAGCCAAGCCACCGCGGCTCGAGCGCGCGGTACATTGACTAAGCACGAACCAAGAAATCAAAGGGAGCACGAGAAAGTGATAAATACATGGCATTAGGCGGAGGTCGGCGCTTCAGCAGGGAGCCGCGAGGCCCTCAGATTCGAATCAACCACCGGATTCGCGTACCCGAGGTGCGCGTCGTTGCGGAGGACGGCTCGAATTTGGGAGTCTTGACGACTGACCAAGCTTTGCGCCGCGCCCGTGAAGTCGGTCTGGACCTCGTCGAGGTCAATCCGAAGAGCAACCCGCCCGTGTGCAAGATCCTCGACTTCGGTAAATACAAGTATGAGGAGAAGAAGAAGCAGGGCGAAGCCAAGCGGAAGCAGACCGTCGTCGAGGTCAAAGAGATCAAGATCCGTCCGAAGACGGATGACCACGACATTGCCGTGAAAATCCGCGCCATTCGTCGCTTCATCGAGTCCGGCAACAAGGTGAAGGTCACCTGCCGTTTCCGTGGTCGCGAGATCATGCATCCGCAGCGCGCGCAAATGCAGCTCGAGCTGATCGTGTCGAAGATCGACGACATCGCCAATGTCGAGCAACGCCCGGCGATGGAAGCGCGCACCATGGCGCTACTCGTCGCGCCAAAGCCGGTTGTGTTTCAGCGCCTGGCCGCGGCGCAACGCGACAAGAAGCCTGACGACCGAGGCGACGTCCACTCGACTCAGAATCTCAACTTCGAAGAAGAGGCTCTGCACGAGCCCGACGACGATGATGATGACGACGACGACGATGACGACGCGGAAGGCGAAGCCGAAGCGGCAGAGGGCCAGAAGCCCGCTGAAGCGAAGCCCGCTGAAGCGAAGCCCGCTGAAGCAAAGCCTGCTGAAGCAAAGCCTGCTGAAGCAAAGAAGCCTGCTGAAGCAAAGAAGCCTGCTGAAGCAAAGAAGCCCGCCGACAAGGCTTAGCGTCAGCTAGCTGGTGAAGAGAGAGCGCGTCTTCCACGTTGGAAGGCGCGCTTTTCTCGTTTGTGGGCAGCGCTCAGTGCGGGATCACGCCGCCAAAATACGCGCCTGCAATGCCCGCAACAGCCACCAGCAGCACGACCATGGCGATCAGCCCGCTCTTGCTCTTGCTCGTCGGGTACTCGACCTCGGCGACCGGCAAAGCCGCGGGGGGCGGCGTTGGTCGCGGTAGCGGACGCGGTGGAGGCACGACCATCGCTGGCGGCGGCGGGTTCGAGATCGGTGGTCGACTGGAACGAGACGCCGCCGGGAACTCCGAGCGCACCCGACCTGAGAGCGGATCGTCTTCCAGGGCCGCCAGGTTGCCGAGCTCGAAGGAGTCGCCGGAGGGCGCGGTCTGTGCGGTCTCTAGCCCGAGGACTCCCAGATCGTCGGCCCAGCTGGCCACGTTCTCGAACGAGCCAAGCTGGAGAGGCGCTGAACCGTGCTTGGGTGACGAAGTCTGACCGGACGCCTTGGCGGCTGCTGCCGCGGCTTCTTCCTCGAGTGAAGTGAACTCGAATAGCGCTTCGTCGATCAGCAAGCCGATAATCGAGCCGCGGTCGTACTTGCCGCGGCGCTTCTTGTCCTCGCGCTCGAGCCGAATCGGCTCCACGAGCTGGGCGATGTCGAAGGACGACACGGCGCGGCCCATGTGAAACAGCATGTTGTTCAGGTCGCGTCCGAAATCGCGCGCGGTCTGGTAGCGAGCCGCCGGGTCGCCGGCCAGCGCGCGCATCATCACGCGCTCGAGCTCGACCGAGACCTTGGGATTGATGCTGCGAATCGAGGGCACTTTGGCCTGCTGCACCATGCGCACGGTTTCGAGATCGGTCTCGCCCATGAACAGGCGGCGCCCAGCCAGCAGCTCCCACAAGATGATGCCGACCGCGAAGATATCGGTCTTGCCGTCGACTGGCAGACCCTGCGCGGCCTCCGGCGACAGATAGCTGAACTTGCCCTTGATGATGCCGGGCTCGCTCTTCTCGAGTTGGCTGTTGGCCTTGGCCAGGCCAAAGTCCACGATCTTCACCTCACCGAAACGCGTGATGAGCACGTTTGGCGGCGACATATCGCGGTGCACGATGTGCAGACTCTCACCGTTGTTGTCGGTGAGCTCGTGCGCGTACGACAAGCCTTCGCAGATGCGCACACAGATCAGACACGCTTCCTCGACGGGAAACGGTGTGTTCGTCTTCTTGCGGTGCTCGATCAGCCCCTTCAAGTCGGCCCCGTCGACGTACTCCATGACGATGAAGTAGGTGTTGTCGCCGACGCCGATATCGAAGACCTGCACGCAGTTCGAGTGCGAGAGCTGAGCGCTGACGCGCGCCTCGTCCAAGAACATGCCGATGAACTGCTTCTTCTCGGACAGGTGCGGCAAGACGCGCTTGATCGCGACCGTCTTCTTGAACCCCTCGAGGCCGGCGCTCTCCGCGCGAAACACCTCGGCCATGCCGCCCGAGGCAATTTTCTCGAGCACTTTGTAGCGTTGCTGTTGCTGAGCCATGCGGGTCCGGGCACACATTACTGCTTTGATGGCAGGGTCCCAAATTCAGAGCCGGAGCCGCGCTTGCCTTGCGCAAAAAAGCGCGAGATAAGCTCGGGATGAGCGGTCACGGTCACGACGACGCAGACACGGCCCACGACGATCACCACGAGCCGGAGACGTCCTCGGACGACTTTCCGGCGGACGAGCCCCGTTCGCCTGGTTGGCTGCCGTTGCTGGGCGGCGCGCTGTTCCTAGCTGGAATTGCGGCCTTCCTAGCGTTCGGCACCGACTCCGTGAGCGACACTGAGGCTGCCCCGTCTGCCACTGTCGCGGCCGCTCCGGCTCCAGTGCCCGCCGCGCCGGCCCCCAGGCCGGGGCTGCGCATCCCGCCTGGCATGCAGCTGCCAGCGGGCCACCCGCAGTGAGAATGCGGTTCGCGGATCGCGACGCGAAAGCGCTCGCCATCCACGAAGTTTGTGTGTAAGTACCCGCACCTCTCGGGGCCTTAGCTCAGCTGGGAGAGCGCCTGACTGGCAGTCAGGAGGTCATCGGTTCGATCCCGATAGGCTCCACGAAACGAGAAACTTCGACGGCCGCTCTGTGAGTGGCCGTTGTCGTTTTTTGGGCGTCGAGGCTCAAGCTCAATGCGACGTCAGCAGGAGCTCGATTCGGTCGGCAGGGAGCTTGCTGCTGGCAAGCTGCGTCGCGAATGGATCGTGGTCGGCGCTACCCGTCGCGCTGACTTGAGCCGCGGGGAAGGCGCACTTGTCGACCAACGCATCGGCGAGCGCAGCCGCGCGAGCGGCGCTGAGCGCCCGCGGGGTAGCGAACGTCTTCGCCAGCGCTGGGGGCACGGCAACGCCAGGTGCCAACACCACGCTGACGCTCAGAAACTTTGCTTCGCCGGTCTTGCTGATGGCGCACAGTAGCGCGGCAGCAGCGGGGGTGAGGTCCAGCTTTTGTGGCTGAAATAACAGCGCACTGTCCAGCGCGACGATCAGCCCGCTGCCGTTCGAGACGACGGCAGCGCCATTCTTTTTGATCTGCTTGTCGAGCTTTGCCGACAGCACGTCGCGCAGGCGCTGTTGTTGGCTGGCATCGTTCTTCTGCGCGCTGTCCTTTTGGTCGTGCTCGGTGCGAAGTTGATCGCGCTCCGCGCTCACCGTGTTCAAGTCGGCTTGCAGCTTGCTCGCGTTGCCTTCGAGGCTCTGTGATTTCTGGCTGAGCTCGCGATACTGATCGTTCAGGCGTTGCTGAGCCCGGTACAGCGGCAAGTAATAGGCAGCGACGAACGTGGCGAAGCCGAGCACCAGCAGGCCCGTGAACACGCGCCCCCAGCGAGTGCCTCGCGGCTTCGCGTACGGCCCGAGATCGGAATCAGCGAAATCTTCCCAGCGTGCCATGGCCTTCACAGGTACTTTCTTCAGAGCGGCTTGGCCAGCGGGAAGCCGTGGCCACTGAACAACTTGCGAGCGCTTAGTCATTCAAAAATTCATCCCGCGCGCAAAATTAACGCATGCTGTGGCAGTGATGAGTCGCGGAGCGGAAGCTAGACTGCTAAAGTCGGAATCCCATGATGGTCGAATCGGCAAGCCGCGACGACTGGTCGGCGAGTAACGCAGCCCCGATCCACGACGACGAAAAGTGGCACGTGGCGCTCGCGCCGGACGAAGTGAAGATCGTTTCACTCGAACAGCTCGACGACCTGTTCCGGCTTTCGATCGTCGATTCCGACACCAAAGTTTGGCAAGAGGGCATGACCGAGTGGCAGCCCCTCGGAGTCATCGCGGGCATCGAGGACAAGCTTGAGCCAGAGCCCAAGCGAACCCATCCGAAACCACCCTCCCCGCGCTCGTCGCCTCCGCCTGCCCCGCGCCGCTCAGTGCCATCGCCGCCCCGACCGCCGAGCCGCGCTCCGGTTGCTGCTGCTTCTTTCAATCCGCAGGTCGTCGCGTCTCCGTCATTTTACCCGGAGCCGATCGTGGTCGCCCCGATCCGTACCGCGGCGCCGCTCGGCAGCGTCCGTCCATTGGTCGTAAGCCATGCTCCGCGAGCAGTCCGCCAAGGCGGCGGCTTCGGGCGCTTCTTGCTCGCCCTAGCGGCAGTGGCGGGAGTGGGCATCACGCTCTATCGCAATGGCGTCATCCGTGAAGCCGCGATCAGCGTGCACCAAGAAGCGCTGTACGCGCGCCTCGAGACCGCGCTCGGCGGTCCGTCGTTCGGCACTCTGCGCGCGGTCGAGCAGAGCACTTCGGAGCAAGCTGCCGCGCTCGCAGCGAGCAGCGTCGACGCGCTCACTGATTTGCCGTCCAGCGCCGCACCCACCAGGCCCGCAGCCGTGACGGCCAGCGCAGGCACGGCGAGCACCGCGCAAGCCGCAGCTGGTTCGGCTACGCCCGTGGTCTCGCTCGAATCGCTAGCTCACGAGAATGCGGGTGCTCCGAGCCCCAAACCGGAAACCCAGCTGGCCAGCGCTCGATCCGTTCCCCAAAGCACCGCACAGCCCAAGCTCGAGGCTGCGCCGGTCGTGAAAAGCGTGGCGCTTGCCAAGCGCGCGCCCGTCACGAAAGTCGCAGCGCCAAGCCCGCCGCCCGTAAAGGCGGCGAAGCCGGCCCCGGTCGAAAGGCCCGGCCCCGAAAAGCCCGAGTCACAAATGACCGAACGCGAGAAGCTGAACGCTGCCATCGCGCATTCGATGATGAGCAGCCCGCGGTCCAGTAAATCGGGCGCCAAGGGCAAATCCAGCGAGTACGACCCGCTGAATCCCAAGCTCTGAAGCAGAACGAACGCGAGCCCAGCGCCCGCCCGTAGTGTTTCGCGGACGGTGCCTTGAAGGCCGCCGCGCAGCCGGGCTATCGTCCCGGCAACGTGCCTTCGAAAACAACGCTTCCGACCTTCGCCGCCCGCCTGGTTCTGCTCGGCGCGCTGAGTATTTTCGGCGTGAGCTGCGCCAGCGCTGGAGAATACGTCTGGTATCGCGACGTGCCGGCATCCGACTGGGGTCTAGCCTCCGGCGAGTACGTGATCGGCGTCGGGGACTCGATAAACATTCGCGTCTACGAGCAGGAGGGCGTCTCCGGCACCTTCAAAATCCGCCGGGACGGCCGGATCGCGTTGCCGCTCGCCGGGGAGCTGCTGGTCGCCGGCAAGCGCCCGTCGGAGCTCAGCCACGAGATCGAGCTGCGACTGAAGGAGTTCATCGTCGCGCCGCGCGTCACCGTCAACGTCGAAGCGTCGCAGCCGGTCACCGTCACGGCCGTCGGCGAGATCGTCAAGGTAGGAACGCTGACGCTCGAGCCACCCGCGCGCTTGATCGAAGCGCTAGCGCAAGCTGGCGGCCCCAATGATTTCGCAGATAAATCGCGGATCTTCGTGCTCCGTGAGTTCCCGAAGTTCCAGCGGCTGCGCTTCACGTACGACGCGATTTTGCACAACGAGGGTGGCGCGGCTGGCTTCCCGCTGCGCACTGGCGACGTCGTAGTGATCGAGTGAGCGTGTAAAGGACCTCGACGAGCGCTCGCTATTTGCGAGACAGCTTGCGCAAGACCGTTTCTTTCAGCGCGGCGATCTGCGCCTTGTCGATCGCGCCCGTCAGCCACAAAGCCGCCAGATACACACACAGCGAGAGCGGCGCGGCGAGAAACGGCGACAGCACCGGACGCATCAGCCACGCCGCCACGGCCATCAGCGCGCCAGCAACGGCGGCCAAAGATAGTGAACGCAGCAGACTGCGCTCGAAGACACCACGCGGCGTCAGCCCGATACCGCAGGCCACCACCAGCGCTTCACTGATGACTGCCGCTACGCAGATGCCGAGGCCACCGTTGCCGGAACGGCGTTGAAAGATCGGCACCAGAATCGGGTCGAGCACCAGGCTGACCAAGACACACAGCGCTTGCACCAAACTGAATGCTCGTTGCCTGCCCGCGGCGAGAACGCAGGCACCCAGCGGCATGCTGAAATAGAGCAGGAACAGAAATGCGGAGAGGATGCGTAGGTTATCTTCGGCGGCCCCGAACGATTTGCGACTGAACATCGAGACGCCAATCTCCGGGTATAGAAAGCAGCCCATGGCGACGGGCACCGAGAGCAGCGCGACGCTTGAGAACGCGCCTCGGCTGACGCGCGTGAAGCCGTCAGTGTCCTCGTTGTGCAAGCGGCACAACGTGGGGTACAGCGCGCTCACCAAAGAGCCAGCAGGAAACAGCAGCACGCCGATCAAGCGGCGCGAGACCGCGAAATAGCCCATCACTTCCGATGGTGCCAGCTTGGATAGAAAGACGGCGTCGATGTTCGGCTGCAAAGCTACCGCCAAGCCGAAGAAAACGAACGGAGTGCCTTCGATCGTGAGCGACTTGAGCGCGGAGCGCTGATAGGAGAGCGTGCCGATACCGACCGGCCGCAGCGTCCGCCAGGTCAACGCGAGAATCAGCATGCTGGCTGGGATCTGCACGAACAAAGACATGCGCAGACGGCCGCCCAAGAACAGCGCGGGCACGACCAGCATGGCAGTGAGAAATTGCTGACCGACGTGGACATACGCTGGAATGTCCGTGCGCTCGAAGCCGCGAATCGTATCTTTGCACGCTGCGATCAAGGCGGCGAGGCCAGTGATGAGAAACGTCAGGCCGAGCGCCCACTGCAGGTCCCCGTTGTAGCCGAGCAGCTTGCAGCCGAGGCTCAACAGGACGTAGACGACGACGGAGAACAGCAGGCGCCACGCGATGCTGGTTCCGAGCAACGCGCCTGCGTGGCTTCTGTCCCGGGCTACCAATGCGGGCAGCGCGTTGTCATGCCCCCAATTGACCGCCAAGAAACCGAAAGCGCACAGCGTGCTAGCCAAGTAAATGAAACCGAAATCGGCCGGCCCGAGGAAACGAGCCAGCACGGCGTTGACCAGGATCGCAATTGGAACGGTGAGCGCCTGCGAGGCGGTGAGGTAGAAGGTGTTCTTGGCCACGAGGCGACCGAGCGACTTGTTGCTCGCGCTCTGCTCGGGCGGCACCTACGACCTCAATCTGTCGTAGAAAGCCGTCAGCTGGCGCACGACTGCCGTCCACGCGTAGCGTTCCTCGGCGAGCTCGCGGGCGTGTCGGCCGAGGCGCGTTACGAGCTCCGGATCGCCCAACGCGCGCACGACCTGCTCCGCGAACTCGCTCGGGCTGTCGCCTAAAAGGACGTCGCGGTCATGAGTTACGTCGATACCTTCTGCCCCGATACGCGTGGAGACGATGGCCTTGCGCTTCGCCATAGCCTCAACGATTTTGAGTCGAGTACCGCCGCCGATGCGCAGTGGCACGACTACCAGGGCCGCCCGCTCCAGGTGCGGCATCAAGTCCTCCACGAAGCCAACAACGTCGACGTGGCGACTCTTGCGAGCCATCACGTCGGGTTGCACACCCGGGCCAACGATTGACAGCTTCACGTTCGGCCGCTTCGCCACGACTTTCGGCAGAATCTCGTCGATGAAATAGAGCAGGCCGTCGTGATTGGGGAAATAATTGTTCGCACCGAAGAACAACAGGTGGTCTGGGTCGACAGTCTGCGTCGAGGGCAGGAACTGATCCACGTCCACCCCGTTCGGCACGACCGCCGTGCGCGTACGCGGAGACTCGCTGACGAGTAGCTGCTGATCGCGAACAGAGGTGAGTACGACGCCATCGAACGTGCGCCAAGCCCGCTTCTCTTCACGACCCAATTTGCGCCAGTTGAGCGAGCTGTACACGCGGCGCGACAGGCCGTTGCTCGAGCCAGCCGTGCGGCGCTGCAAATCGAACTCGATGTTGTGCTCGTCGAGCACTAGCAGTGTCTGCTTCTTGCGACCGGCGTAGTTGAACGCCGCCATGTTGGCGAACTCGACTTGCACGACGTCGTACTGCTCGCCCCGCAGCTCCTGGTCCAACAAGCGCTGGAAATCCGCGCGCTGACGCACTTGCAGATGCTCGTAGCTATGTAGCGAGGCCAGGGAGCGCAGTTGCAGCTTGCGCTTGTCCGCCACGTCGCCTGACTCAAGCGCCGGAAGCGTAGTCACTTTTTTGCAGAACGCGCGGGTGGCGACGAGAGACGGCTCACCGTCGTCCACGCCATTGAAAGCCAATATGGAGACCTCGTGCTCGCGCGCGAGGCCACGCATCAAGCCGTCGATTCGGCGTTGCCCGCCGAATCGCGGTGGACTGGGAAGGTAAGGAGTAACGAACAGAATCTTCATTGCTTACTCGAAACGCGCGGCTGACTTGCTCAGCGCCCTAAAGCGAACGAATCACTTTCGCAGGGACGCCCGCGGCCAATGAGCGCGGTGGAATATCGCGCACGACGACACTGCCGGCGCCGACCACACTACCGGCACCGATGGTGACGCCGCGCAGAACGATCACCCGCACGCCGAGCCAAACGCCCGACTCGAGCACGATTGGCAGCGACGGCGGCAGCTCGTCACGCCGTTCGGGCTCCATGCGGTGGAAGTCATTGTCCATCAGGGTGCAATGGCTGCCGATACTGCAGTTGTCGCCGATGATTAGCGAGGAGAGGGCCGCAATCGAGCAACCATGGTTGATGAACACGTTGCTTCCGATATCCAGACAGCCGCCTTCACCAACCCCCAGCTCGACACGGGAAATCACCGAAACCAAGCGAAAGCGGTCACCGATCAGCAACTTACCGCGGTTGTTGACGACCGGATGACCCCAGACACGCGGGCGCGTGCCCAGACGCGCTGCGCTCCGCAGATACCACTGTGCGCGGAGAAAGGCAGAGCCTGTGTCGTACAGCAGAGGGAGAGAGGGAGAAGGCATGGTCTTTCGTTTGCTCACGCCATACCACGGAACACGGCCCGCCTGCGCGGCGCTTTGAGCGGATGGCCGCGGGGCAAAACGGGCCTATAGCGCGCGCCATAACCCCACAACCTCACTTGAGCGTGATATCGAGCACGTTAATAGAGTATGGCGCGAACAATTCGCGGAGGGCCCCGCCTGTTTCGTCCGCCGCTTTATGCTCGCTCAGCGCCTGCGCGCCCGGGCCGTACGCGTACTCGCGCTTGCCTGCAAGCTCCCCGCACGCGCTCAAGTCGATGCTGGCGGCGGCCGTGCTTGTCGGGTTCAGGTTCAGCGCGATCAGGACAAGGTGTTTTCCGGTCTCGTCGCGCGACGCGAACAGCGAGACATCCGAGTCCATCTGGGTGTCTACCGAGCGGCTCAAGAACCGTCCGCTCTTGCCGTCGAAATTTCGATAGGCGCGAAACGCCCAGTAGGCGGGAGAATCCTTCGGCGGCGCGATCCAGTAAAAGGCGTAGTCGACACCCGTGGTCCCGAAACGACCGAGGGCTTCCGCGAGTGCCAACGCGCCGCTGATGTCCTTTTCACCACCGAAATTGTACTCGCCGATCGAGATCGCCAAGCCGGGATAATTCTGCGCCACCCATTCCTTCATGCGCGGGACGAGCCGAATCGTGTCGTTGATCCAAGACTCGTCCTTGTATGTCGGATCCCACAGCGAGCGCGTGGAGCGCAAACGTAGCGCGGCAGTCGCGGCGTCGGTCGCTTCCCCATACACGCCCTGTGCCTGCGGGTAGTAATGCACGTCCAAGACGTCGAGCACCCGCTTGCCGGTCTCCCTGGCATGCTCGCTCAGCTTCTTCAGGTACCAGGGGATGAGCGGGACATCGCCGTGTGCGCGCCGGTCTGGGCGCACAGCGACGCCGGCCGCGGCATCCTTGGCCGAGTAGAAATAGCCGAGCCAGCCCCACTCCGCAGGACCTGCAATCAAGGCGTTTGGATCCGCGCTTCGAATCGCGCTTCCGTAACGAATCGTTCGATCGAGTAGCTCGTCATAGCTGAGCGGCTCGGGGTGGACGTCGCGGTGGGTCGAATTCCACAGGCTCGGCTCGTTGTCCAAGATGTAGAGCCCAACGCTCCGGGTATTGGTCCGCTGGTCTTGATCGCGGATCGCCTCGACCCACTTTTTCATCACCTCTGGCGGGGCCTCCACGCTGGTGGTCAGGGGCGACTTGGGCGCGATGGCTTCACCGCTCGGGAGCATTCCATCACCCAACTCGGGACGGTACGGATCGTGACCATGTTGTACGCCATAGATCGAGCTCGGGAAGCCAGCAGAGGTCGTGTCCTTGGCGACCCAACCGATCATCGGCACGGTGAGCGCCGAGAGCTGCTGCGCTGTCAGATTGCCCGCGAGGAATGCGCGATAATCTCCGGTCTTTTGGTTTTCGAAATACCAGTCTTTGCCGGCATTGAAGGCGTTCGCGAGCTGCCAGTTGTAACGCGACGTCGGATTACCGCCCCAGCGGCGCGCGGTCGCGGACAGCCCGGGATTGTCGCCTGCAATTCCGTAGATGTATGGGCTGATCGCGTGTCCGGCGGCGCGGCAGTCGACCGAAAGGCGCACCTGCTTCGTAAGAGCATCCGCGACGCTGGGCGCGGGTTTGAGAGGGGTCGGGCGGCTCGGCGAAGTGCTGGCCACCGCTGTCGTCGTCGCGGACCCGGCAGACGAGGGAGTGAGCACGAGCTCGTCGAGCTGAACCCAATCACTGCTGACTGGGGTGCGCGCGTGCAACTTCACACGATCGAATGGTCCGCCAGTTGGATTCAACTCCTGCCAAGGAATCGAGACGAAAATCCAACTACCTGGCAGGGCGCTCTCATGCTCGGGGCCGATGTCGACTATCGGGTGCGAGTTGTCGCCCTCACCGTCCGCCAGTTGCACCTGCAAGAAATCCCCGTTCGCGGCGGGCGCAAGCATCCGAAAGGTCAGCGCACCGAAACGGTCTGACAACCGATCGTGATGGATAATCCAGCCGCCATAGTCGGCGAAATTGATCCTCGCGGCGCCGTGCGCCAGATCATGCGCGCCCCAGCCCCAATCCTGCCAGCCCGTGCTCAACTGCCCGTCGTACAGCGACTGCGATGGACGCCGCGATTCGGGGCCTCGAGCTGTCTGGTGTCCGCCGCAAGCTAACGCAAGCCAAGCGGCTGTCAGACAGGTCCAGGTGCCCATTCGAATCGGCCTGAACGAGCTCTTCATCGGTTGCGAGTGAGCCGCGGCCATTCGCCGAGATATATCACGGCTCGCCGAGATAAGCCGCTTCGCGCTCACGGCTTGCGCCAATGGTACAAAATGAAGCGTGGGTTGAACTGCCGCTTCTGCTCGTTGATCAATACCTCGCGAGCGCCCGCGAGCACGACGTCATTCGGGTCGTCGAAGTTTCTGCCGATCTCCGACCACAAGTAGTAAACGTCGTGTTTGTTTCGAGTGAGACGTTCGACCACCGGCGCAAGATCCTCTGGCGTGGCGTCTGGCCGGGGCAGCACGACGCTCTCTGCGCGCGAGCCGAGGTCCCCGGCGTAATACTCCCATAGCGATCTCGGCGGACCACCGGACGGCACTGGCTGCGCCGAGCCGGGGCTGGAGAGACGCAGCAATACCGAGTCACTGCCCATTGCGGCTCGCAAGTAGGCAGCGGCCCCGCGCCAGTCTTCGCGTCGGCCGTACTTCTCCGGCTCGTTGAAATGCAAAATCGCTACGGCGAAGACACACACGCTGGTCACCGCCAACGCGAGCTTGGTCGAGCGCTGCTTCGCGGCCAAGTACCCAGCGCTCAGCAGAAGGGGCACGAACGGAGCCGAGAAAACCATGTACTTCGGGTGGACGAAGTTCTTGTGGGTGGCGACCACCGCGCAAAAGCTGACCAGCGAAGGTACCGCAAACAGCTCGAACCCGAGCCAGAAGATCGGCCCCGGCCGACGCGTCATGCACAGCTTGAACAGTTGCCAGCACACCAGCACTGTCGGCACCCCAACCAGAATCGCCAGCGCGATGTTCGGCGCCAAGCTCGAAAGGCGGACAGCCCGCTCCAACCCCAAATCTGGCAGCACGAAGTAATTGAAGCCCACCGTGCAGGCCACGAGTAGTTTCGGCAACGCGCTGGGCAAATCCGTCGCCAACAGGTGCGGCGCACCGCCGGCCTCACGCTGGAAGCGCATCAAATTGGGCAAGTTCGGCAAGTACAGCACGACCATCGCGGCCAGGGCCCAAATGCTCTGCTTGAGGTCCAACTCGCGACGACGACGCAGCATCGCAAAACCGAAGCCGGCGATCAAAAACCAGTAGTGGAAGTGAGTGTAAACACCGACGACGCCAGCCAGCACGAAGCCGACCCAAGCGCCCAGCACCGGGCGCTCCTCGGCCGTGCGCGCGACCACTTCCACGAAGGCCCAGGCCTGCAGCAGGGCGACCAAGGGCACGAGCGAGTACATGCGAAGCTCCTGCGAAAACTCGATCAGCATCGGATCGAGCGCGAGCAGCGCGGCGAAGACGAGACCGGCGCGAGCACCGGCAAGCCGCTCAGCGAGCTTGTAGCCGACCGGGATCTGCAACACCCCGAATATCAGCGACAAACTGCGCAGCCCGAATTCGCCGTGGAAGCCGAGCATTCGCCACAAGTACAGCAAGCTGAAGTAGAGAAACCGAAATCGATCCTCCGTCGGCGTGACCAACTGGTTGCTGTCACGAAGCAACGAGAAGCCTTCGTCACCATAGAAGCTCGCTGCGATCCCGGGCAGCCTGACGGCAAGCGCCAGCGCGATCAGCGCGAGCAACGTGAGAGCGGTCTCGTTCCGTTCTTTGGTGTCAGGCGGCATGGTTCACGGCGCAACTCGAGACTGGGTCGAGCGCGCCGAAGTATGCCTGTGGCAGAGCTGATTCGGAACGGTATTTACGGCGTGATGCCGTTCTCACGCCCGCATGCCGTGTGCAGGAAACGCTCGCGCCGCCTATGCCCGAATCCCGCTCGGCCCGGGGGATCCGGCGTTCGCTCAGATTGGCTTTCGCTCGGCCCGAGAAAATCGCTATAAGGGCTGTGCATGTCCACGGAAACGTCTCTCGAGAGCGCGTTCGGTGATCCCAGTGCGTTGACACGACCGCTGTGCGTCGATCTCGACGGCACGCTGATCACTAGCGACACGCTTTGGGAGAGCGTCGTGCTGCTATTTCGGCAGCGCCCGCTGAGCATCACGGTCCTCCCGTTTTGGCTGCTCGGGGGGCGCGCTCGCTTCAAGCGTCGCGTGGCGCAGAGCGTGCGTCTGAATGCGGCGACCCTGCCCTATCGAGCTCCACTGATCGACGCGCTGAAAGTCTGTTACGAGCAAGGCCGCCCACTCGTCCTGGCGACGGCTGCGGACCAAGACATCGCCGACGGCGTCGCCAAGCATCTCGGATTTTTCCAAACCGTGTACGCCAGTGACGGTAAATCCAATCTGAAGGCCGCCAACAAGCGCGACACGCTGCAAGCGGCCTACAAAGACGGCTTCGATTACGTGGGAGATTCACCCGCAGATGCGGCCATCTTCGAGGTGGCGACGCGCGGCTACCTGGTCGGGGCCTCTTCCGCGGCGACCAACGCGGTGCGCGGTCTGAAGCAAGTGACAGTGCTGTCGCGACGACCTTCTGTCGCGACAGCACTGGTCAAGCAGTTGCGCGTGCATCAATGGGCAAAGAACGCGCTGGTGCTGTTGCCGGTCGCGCTTGCGCCGACCCTGCCCAACATGACCACCGTCGGGCGCGGCGTCCTGGCCACGATCACGTTCTCGCTGTGTGCCTCGGGAGGCTACGTCTTCAACGATTTGCTGGATATGGACGCGGACCGCGCCCACGCGACCAAGCGCAAGCGTCCCCTGGCCTCTGGCGCGTTGCCCGTGCTGTTCGGGCCGCCGCTGTTCCTGGCTCTGATGGTGTCCGCCTTCGCTCTCGCGATCGCGTTTCTGCCTTGGGCCTTCGTGGCGATGCTCGCCGTATACTTCGTCGCTACGCTCTCGTACTCGCTGTATCTGAAGCGGTTACTCCTCTTGGATGTGCTCGTGCTGGCCGGCCTGTATACGCACCGCCTGCTATCGGGCGGCCTGGCCACGGGAGTGCACGTCACCACCTGGTTGCTCGGCTTTTCCATGTTTTTCTTCACGAGCCTGGCCTTTGCCAAACGCTACGTGGAGCTGCGAGCTCAACCAGACGACGAGCAGATCAAAAACCGCGGCTATTCCCGAGTCGACGTGCAGATGGTCATCAGCATGGGCACCGCCAGCGGCTACATCGCCGCGCTCGTCTTCATGCTCTATGTGGACGCGGGGGCCGTGCGGGCGGGCTATCGAGAGCCGTCACTGCTGTGGCTCGTGTTGCCGGTTCTACTGTATTGGCTCGGACGTATCTGGCTTCTCGCCGGGCGCGGACAGATGCAGGAAGATCCGGTCAAGTTCGCGCTCAAGGACAAGCAAAGCGTGCTGTGCGGCGTGGTGATTGCTTTGATCGCCGGGCTTGCTCGCTTCATGCCATTGTGGATCGTCAACTTCTTGCACTGAGGCATGGCTGCTGAAGCGAAACTCGGCGGCGATGTGAAAGGAGCGCTTGCGCTTGCGCTTGTGCTCGCCTTGATTGCGTTGGGTGTTGGCGATTCGGGCCTCGGAATCGCCGTCACGTTCCTCGACTTCATCCTCCTCGTGTTCGCGATGAGCCGGGTTCCGGTCCGGCTGTCGATGATGACACTGATGTTCTTCGTGTTCGCCCTGCCAAACCCGGCAGAGGGCCAACCAACCAAGTGGGTGCCTCCTTTTTCCATCGTGGGCGCTATCCTCCTCAATCACCTCAACACGATCGATCGCAGCATCAGCGCTTTTTCGAGCTTTTCGTTCTCCGGAATGGATCTGATGCTGGCCACTTTGGGGCTGATCATTCTGTATCGGAAGAACACGGGCTCGAAGATCGACACGCTGGGACGGCTCACCACCCCCAAGCCGCTCGTCACTCTGGCTCTGGTTTCGCTCGGCGGCACGGGCTTCGTGTGGATCAGCGGCATGGTTCGAGGTGGAGACTTCGGCATGTCGCTCTGGCAGCTCAACTGCGTGATGTACCTGCCGGTCGTCTTCTTGATCTTTCAGTACGCTCTGCGCGGGCCGGTCGATCACAGGAGCCTAGCGAAGGTGCTGCTGACTGCCGCGACGTACAAATGCATTCTCGCAGAGTTCGTCGTCCTCACGATCAAGGTCCCAATGGACCCCGAGACCGGCAGCACGCGCCCGGCGTACGCCACGAGCCACACGGACTCGATGTTGTTTGCGGCGGCATTCGTGCTGATTTTGGTGCCGCTCGTCGAGCGCGTCAGCAAAAGAGCCAAATGGCATGCGTTGATATTCTTGCCTATTCTCGCCATGGGCACCGCCGCGAACAATCGCCGTTTGGCGTGGGTCCAGGTCGCGCTGGTTTTTCTCACGGTCTATTTCATCAGCCGCGAGAGTCCCATCAAGCGAAAGTTGCGACGAGGGCTGTTCGCAATGACGCCATTCATCGCAGGATACGTGTTCGCTGGTTGGAACTCAGAATTCGGCGCGCTCTTCAAGCCGGTGCGCATGATCCGCTCGATCGTGGACGCCAAGACGGACGCATCCAGCCTGTGGCGAGAGTACGAGAACGTCGACATCATCGCCACGTTCCGCTCCAATCCGTTGTTCGGGACCGGCTACGGTCATCCCTATCAAGAGATCGTAGTGCTGCCCGCTGTGGACTATCCCTTGGAGCGCTACACGCCGCACAACAGCTTGCTCGGCCTATGGTGCTACGGCGGCGCCACGGGGTACGCCGCGCTGACCATGCTCTGGATGGCCGGAGTGTACTTCGCCATGCGCGCCTACTACAAGGGCACCGATCCATCCCACCGAGCGGGAGCGCTGGTCGCATTCGGCGCGGTCCTCGCCTATCTGCTGCAGTCGTGGGGCGATCTCGGGCTGGGCACCTGGACCGGCGTGTTCATGATGGGCTGCTCGCTCGCCTGCGCGGGCAAGCTGGCGGTGGCGACCGGCCAGTGGGGGCCGCCCGCGAAGGCAGCAGCCGCCGCGGCGCGCCCGTCCGCCACGCATTAGTTGGAGCGCCGTTCTGCGCCCACGCTCAGCAGCGACCCCAAAGGAAGATCAGCGCAAACGCGTAGAACGCGTGAAACATCAGCGTGCGAATGACGGCTTTTCTTAGTCCTCGGCGCGGGTTCGCATCACGCGCGGCCTGCGCCGGGATCGCGATCATCGCGAAGATCACTGAGATCAAGATGAGTTTGGACATCGCGCGAGAGAGAGCGCCGACGACGGGGATCCGAAGACGAACGCGCTCCGATGAATAGGGCGTGCGCCAGCGAGCAGCAAGCCCCGAACGCGTCACGGCGGCGCTCTCTTTCAGGGCACCCCAGCCACGTGCTAGCGTCCGCAGTGTGAGCTTTCAGGGCAATTGCCGATGAATTCGCAGCAGAGCGAGGTGCACGGGAAGCTCGGGACACGCTTCATCCCGCTGCCATCCGTGGTCGTTTGCCTGCTGATCGCAGCTTGCTCGTGCGCCGTGCTCTGGGTCGAGAACGGGCACTTCACTTTCCCGGTCGATGACCCATACATTCATTTCGCGCTGGCCAAGAACATCGCGCATGGCCACTACGGCATCAATCCGGGAGAGTTCAGCGCGCCGTCGTCTAGCTTAGTTTGGCCGTTTCTGTTGGCGCCGTTCGCGACGCTCCCCTTCGCCGTCGCCGTGCCCGTGGTCTTCAACGCCCTGTGCGCGTTCGCGACCGTTGCGCTGTTTGCCGCAATGGCGGACGGACTGCTGGTCATCGAGAACGCGCGGAAGAAGCGAGTCGCCGTGCTCGCGCTCAGCTTTGCATTCGCGCTGGCGACCAACCAGATTGGTCTGGCGCTATTGGGCATGGAGCATAGCCTGCAAGTGCTGTGCGCCGTTTGGCTCATGACTCTCGTGGTGCGGGACGCCATGCCGGAGCTCGCGCGCCCTTCGTCGCTTGCCATCGGCTGCAGCATCGCGCTGGGTCCGCTCATTCGGTACGAAATGGTCGGCCCCTCACTATTGGCTGCGGCGTACTTCGTCTACCGCGGTCGGAGCAGCGCAGCGCTGCTCGGGCTCGCCGTCGCGTTCGGTGGGCTCGGCTTGTTTTCCTACGAGCTCGTCGCACACGGGCAGGGTGCCCTGCCCACCTCGGTCCTGGCCAAGTCGGGTGTGGCTCCTGGTCAACCGTTGTGGGTTACCGCGCTGAGCAACGTGCGTGGCCAGCTGCACGCCGGGTGGGCGGTGATCTTGGCCTTCCTCGGCTTCGGGTTGTTTCTATACCTCGCTCGCAACGAGCTCCAGCGACACGAGCGGCCGCTAGCAGCGCTCTTGGTGCTGACGCTACTCGGGCACTTACTCGTCGGGCGCTCCGGTTGGTTCGGTCGCTACGAGGCTTACGTGCTCGCCATCACCTATACGCTCGGGCTCGCCCTGTTCGCCCGGCAGATTTCCGGTTGGGCAATCCAGCGCCCACCCACTTTCAAGCTCGTCGGTCTAGCGGTTTTCGGGCTGGTGCTCTCGGCGAGGTACGCGGCCATCGCACTGTCGACACCGCTCGGCGCGCTCAACGTTTATCAACAGCAGGCCCAGGTGGCGCGCTTCGTCCATGATTACTATCGAGCACCCGTGGGCGTGAATGACCTCGGCTACGTTGCCTGGCGCAGCGATCAATACGTGCTCGATTTCATCGGCCTCGCGTCCCGCGAAGCGTTCCTTGCGCAAAAGGCGCACCCGCTGGATTCTGGCGCTTGGGTGGGCGATCTGACCGCGGAGCACGACGTGCGTTTCGCCGCGATCTACGACGAATGGTTCCGACACCTGCCCGCCACTTGGCGGCGCTGCGGCTGGCTACACCTGGGCTCCAAGCGCCTGACGACCGCCGGCGACGTGGTCGCGTTCTACGCGCTCGACGAAGCCACTCGAAGCTCGCTTCCGCCAAAGCTCCACGCCTGGGCTACGACGTTGCCCCCCAACGTGCGCTTCGAGTTCGCCGACGGCTGCCGCTGACAACGCCTATTGCGTCGTATAATCGAAGTCGTAGCGCAGGATGGCGTCGTCGGGCAGGGTAACGGATGAGTCGTCGCACGAAAAATGCCAGACGAAGAACGCCTTTTGGTACTGCGAGTAGACGAGCCCGACGGGGTTGAACGGCAGCTCGACGCTGACGACTTGCCAGGTATTACCGCTGTCCGCCGACACGACCACCTTCTTCCCGCTGACGCTCGCTAAGCGATAGTCGGGAAGCTGAATGGGCGCGACCGAGGAGTCCACGACGCCCACGGGACCGAGCGCGGTCCAATGCTGGCCCTGATCGTCGCTCGTTACCAGGCCTGCGCCGAAATCGCTGGCGAAGTACAGTGAGTTATCCGTCGTCAGCAACGGTGCCGCCGCTCCTCCGGCTGTGCTGACTTGATCCCACTTCAGACCGGCATTCGTCGAGCGATAGATACCGCTCGCACCGCCGTAGGATCGGCAGCCCAATAGAAACGTCTTCGGGTCGATGAGCAGCGGAAAGCTGCACGCGCCAGCGCCATCCGGCTCATGAGCGCTGATGTCCGTCCACGTGTCGCCACCGTTGGTCGACAGATGAAGCAAATGATCAGCCTCATGCCCGCTAGCGATCATGGTTCGCCGCTTCGAGTCGGCAAAATCGACACTGAGGTAGTCGTCGTGCATGATGTCGCCCACCGGCGAGAACGTCACGCCGTCGTCCGTGGTGATGTACACGCCGCCACCGTTGTAGATCCCCGTCTCCCAAAACGTCTGCGTATCCGTGGGATCGTACAAGATCGAGCTGGCGCGATTGATGATGGTCGCAGACTTGGCACTGACGCCCATCGCTGACCAATTCTGACCGCCGTCGCTGCTCGCCCACAGGCCGTCGAGCGCGATACCAGCGATGAGTAGGTCTTCATCGGGTTTGGCGCTCAAGTACGACATGTTGCCGCACTGGGATTTCAGCGTGGTGAGGTTGTTGGTCACGGAGACCCACGAGCCCGTCGGTGCTGGCCCGGTGGCCCCTGCCCCGCCCTGATTTCCGTTGCCGCCCTGACCGTTAGCCCCGGCCTGCGCGTTGTTAGCGGGAGTGTCTCCGCATTGAGTGTTCGGGCAGGTGTAGAAAGTACACCCAGACGCGAGTACTGCGAGCAGCAGCGGAGCGGAATATACGCGCATAGCCGAGCCTGCCACTTTCTATTGTTCGACGTAACGCCAGATGCCGGCAAGCCAATTGCCGGTGACGATCACGTTGTGCTTGCCATCATTGGTGACCGCGGCTCGCTTGGCACCGTTGGTCATCCCTTTTGGCGCGATTGGGGCCCAGTCTCCCCAGTTCACGCCATCGCTAGTCGGAGAGCGCTGCAAATGCTGCTGCTGCCCGGCCTGGAAGGCGCCCGGTAGCGTGGCGTATACGAAGTTTGGCGTACCAAACACGGCATTTTGGCTAATATTGCCGGACATTGCGGCGGCCCAGGTCTTTCCGTAGTCGGGGCTGCGCCAAATGACGCCGTTCTTGCCGGCGCCTGCCGCGTAAATCGCACCGTTGCCGTCTTGGAAGATCTGCGAAGCGCCGTGCCCATGCTCGAGCGTGGGCAGCACCTGCGTCCAGTTCTTACCGGAGTCCTCGGTGCGCCACATGCCGTTGGTGTTGTTGTCCCACTGAGCCATGGTGATCCAGGTGCCAGACGTGGTTTTCGCTGAGGCGCTTTGGACGAACCAAGCAAAAACGGAGATGCCGAATTTATCCGGCACGGGAACGGTCATCCACGTCGCGCCGCCGTCCATGGACTCACTCAGGCCCACCGAGTGAAAACCTGCGATCAGGTGGTTCGAATTGAACGGGTCGATGTCAATCGAGTAAACGTCGGACGAAGGCACCCCCTGCGTGTTGTTCACTCCGAAGTGGGTCCAATTGACGCCGCCGTCCGTGCTCTTGAAGACGCCCAGCAGGTCGCCGTAACCATCCACCGTGTACAGAGTTGGCGGCACCGCCGGATCGCGCGTCGGATTTGGGTCGATGGCAGCGGTCCAAGGCCGACCACTCTCGATATGTGCGGCGTTCATACCCGTGTCGATTTTCGCCCACGTCAGACCGTAGTCGGTTGACTTCCACACGCCCTGATAACAAATGAACGCGTACAGGTCGCCGCGCCGTACCGGATCCGCCACGATGTCTTGCACGCCGTAATTGCAGGCCGAGCAGGCCTTGTTCGGATCCAGGCTGACCGCCGCCGGTGTCACGTTGACCCACGTCCCAGGCGAGCACGTTCCTGCGTCGATACACGGGTCTGGGGGAATCAGCGGCGGCACCGGGGCACCCGCGGCACCCGCTTGGGGGTTGGCGCCAGCAGAGCCCGCGGAGCCAGCAGAGCCAGCGGAGCCAGCGGAGCCAGCGGAGCC
>OLLW01000129.1_pt1 | contig 27883 bp, 18 predicted proteins | sample 1604611 | NCBI WGS metagenome assembly OLLW01 (sample SAMEA104055725, study PRJEB20765) | soil metagenome | biome: Arctic tundra; feature: Polygonal ground; material: soil | place: USA | collected 2011-09 | depth 0-0.5 m | reverse complement strand
GGCGGCCCCCACAGACTGATGGGCGCGTCGCCGCTCAACGTGAGCACGGAGCGCCACGCGCCATCACCCGCCGAGAACCAGATCGAATGGCTGCCGCTGGCATAGACGTGCCGCGCGTCGAGCCCGAACACCCGGCTCAGATACTCGCCCGTCGTCGCCTGAGAGCGCCGGGTGCCGTCGCCGTTCGAATGGAAGACGTTCGGTTGGTCGGCGCGAACGGCCCGCGGCCGCCAGACGCCGAACTGGGTGACCTTGCCACCGTCCGGACCCTTGCCGCGCGGATTCTAGCCGAGCTCAGGCGTGGTGCGCGGCTTCGGCGCCGGGCTCTCCGCCCTGCGCGACCGGTTCCATTTTTTCCTCGCCGCTGCTCCGTGATTTCAGCCGCTCCACTAGCACGAACAACGCTGGAATGAAGAAGATGCCCAGCAGCGTCGCGGCCAGCATGCCGCTCACCACCACGGTGCCCATCACGCGCCGCGCCGCCGCGCCCGCGCCGCTCGCGAGCCAGAGCGGCACACAGCCCAAGATGAACGCGAAGGACGTCATCAAAATCGGCCTGAGGCGAAGGCGCGCCCCTTCGAGCGCCGCCTCCACGATGGATTTGCCGCCTTTATCGAGCTCTGCGCGGGCGAATTCGACGATCAGGATCGCGTTTTTCGCGGTCAAGCCGACGAGCATCACGAGGCCGATCTGCGCGTACACGTTGCTGTCCAGCTTGCGCGCCATCAAGCCGATGAAGGCCCCGAGCACCGCGACGGGCACGCTCAGTAAGACGCTGAACGGCAGTGACCAGCTCTCGTACAGCGCGGCCAAGATCAGGAACACGAACACGAGTGACAAGCCGAGCACCTTGGCTGAGCCGCCTTGTGCCGCCTTCTCCTGATAGCTGAGGCCGTTCCACGCGTAGCCCATCTCCGGCGGAAGCGTCTTCTGCGCGACTTCTTCGAGCGCTTGTAGCGCTTGCCCGGAGCTGTAGCCCGCGGCGGGCACGCCTTGGATCTCAACTGAACGATACAGGTTGAAGCGCACGGTGTATTCGGGGCCGCTCACCTGGCGGACGGTGACGAACGACGAGAGCGGGACCATCTCGTTCTTGGCGTTGCGCACGTAGAATTTGCGGATGTCCTCCGCCGTGGTGCGTACGGAGCCCTCGGCTTGGACGAACACTTTCCACTGCCGGCCAAAGCGACTGAAGTCGTTGACGTACGAGCCGCCGAGGAAGGTCTGCAGCGCCGCGTACACCTCGCTCAGTTGCACGCCTTGCTTTAAGACTTTGTCTTTATCGACGTCCGCGAACAATTGCGGCACTGCGGGTGAGAACAGCGGGCGCACGCCGTCCAGTTCCGGCCGTTTCTTGGCTTCGGCCACGAATTTTGCCACGTTTTGAGCCAAAAAATCAACCGATCCGCCGCTGCGGTCTTGCAGCATCATGCTGAAACCGCCGGCCGCACTGATGCCAGGGATTGAGGGTGGCGCAACGGCGAAGATGCGCGCCTCGATGATGCGCGAGAACTGGCCGTTGAGGCGCTTGAGGATCGCTTGCGAGGTCATGTTCGGACCTTTGCGATCGTCCCAGGGCTTCAAGCCGATGAAGCCGAAGCCGGTGTAGCTGGCGGAGGTGCGGGTGAACAGGCTGAAGCCCGCGACGCCGTTGTAGCCTTTGATACCGGGCTCTTTGCTCAAGATGGCGTCCATCTGCGAGTAGACGGCCTCGGTGCGTTGCATGGACGCCCCGTCCGGCAATTGCACGCCGATGATGGCGTAGCCTTGGTCTTCATCCGGGAGGAAGCCAGACGGAACTTTTTGCGCGAGCAACACGGAGAGGCCAGAGACGAAAGCGAGCAACACCAGGGGAATGGCGAGCTTGCGCACCAAGCGGCGATTGACCGAGATGTAGCCGTTCGTGGTGTGGGTGAAGCCGCGATTGAACCAATCCCCCAAGCGCCGGCCCCAGCCCCTTTTTTCGGAGCGCGGCTTGAGCAGCAGCGCGGCCAAGGCGGGGCTGAGGGTCAACGCGTTGAACGCCGAAATCAGCACGGACACGGCGATCGTCAGCGCGAACTGTTGATATAATCGGCCCGTAATTCCGCTTAAAAACGCGACCGGAATGAACACGGCGGCTAGCACGAGCGCAATGGCCACCACGGGACCCTGTACGTCTTTCATCGCTTGAACGGTGGCCTCGCGTGGGCTCATCCCGCTCTCGATGTGATGCTCCACGGCTTCCACCACGACGATCGCGTCGTCGACGACGAGGCCGATCGCGAGCACCAAGCCGAACAGTGACAGCGTGTTCACGGAGAAGCCGAGCAGTGGGAACACCGCGAACGCGCCGACCAACGACACGGGCACGGTGAGCAGGGGGATGAGCGTGGCGCGCCAGTTCTGCAAGAAAATGAACACCACGAGCACCACGAGCGCGATCGCTTCGAACAGCGTCTCGACGATCTCTTTGATGCCCGCGGTGACTGGCGCGGTCGTGTCCAACGAGACTTTGTAGGCGATGCCAGGCGGGAAGCGCTTGGAGACGTCTTCCATCGTCTTCAAGATCCCCTTTTGGACGTCGAGCGCGTTGGAGCCCGGCGTTTGGAAGGCTGCGATCACGGACGCGGGGTTCCCGTTGAACGTGCCGTACTGCGCGTAGCTCAGCGCGCCGAGCTCGACCCGACCCACGTCTCGCACGCGCACGCTGGTGCCGTCGGGGTTCTCCTTGAGGATGACGTTCGCGAAATCATCCGGCTCGACCAAGCGGCCTTGGGCGCGCACCGTGTATGTCAGTTGTTGGCCGGGGGGCGCGGGCTCAGCGCCGATCTGGCCCGCGGGGTTCACGATATTTTGGGCGCGAATCGCGTTTTGGACGTCAGTGACGGTCAACGACAATCGCGCCAGAGTGTCTGGGTCGAGCCAGATGCGCATCGAGTATTCGGACGCACCGAAGTTGCGCGCGTCGCCCACGCCCTTCACGCGCAGCACGGCGTCCAGAATATTGATCAGCGCGTAGTTGGCGAGGAACGTGGAGTCGTAACGGCCGTCCGGCGAATAGAGCGAGATGATCAGCAGCGGGAACGCCAATGATTTCTTGATCGTCACGCCCAGGTTCTTCACGTCGTTCGGCAAGAAGGGCTGCGCTTGCGAGAAGCGATTGTTCACGAGCACGTTGTCGACGTCGCCATCGGTGCCCACGTCGAACGTGACCACTTGGCTCATCGTGCCGTCGTTGGCGTTCGTGGACTTGATGTACAAACTGCGATCGACGCCGTTCATCTGCTGCTCGATGGGCGTGGCGACGGCTTGCTCGATGGTCAGCGCGTCGGCGCCCGTGTAGGTCGTGTTGAGGTTGACCTCGGGCGGTAAAATAGACGGAAACTGCGAAATGGGCAGGCCGAGCAGCGACACGACGCCGAGCAGCACGGTCAGAATCGCGATCACGATCGCGACGATCGGCCGGCGAATGAAGAAGTTCGACACGTTAGTTCGCCGCGACGGGCACGGGTGCCGGTTTGGGGTTCACGAGCGCGCCTTCGGTGACCTTTTGCACGCCGTCGACCACGATGTTCTCGCCTTCGTTCAGACCGCTCTGCACGATGCGCAGGCCCTTGGCTGGCGGACCTAAATCGACCTGGCGCAGCTTCACCTTGTGATCCGTACCGACCACCGCGACCGAGTAGCTGCCTTGCACGTTGATCAGCGCTCGCTCCGGAACGGTGAGCGCGGCCTTGCCTTGGTCTTCACGTTGAATGCGCACGCGGCCGTATTGGCCGGGGCGCAGCGCGCCATCCGCATTCGGAAACAGCGCTTGGAGTTGAATCGTACCGGTGCCCGCGTCCACTTGGCGATTCGCCGACACGAGCACCCCGCGATGCGGGTACACGCTGCCATCGGCCAAAAGCAGCTCCATGCCCGGGTCATCGCCGTCGGCGTGTTGCTTGGCGTCGAGCTTTGGGAATTGCTTTTGCGCCCAGGCGATGTCACGCCCGCCGAGATTTTTCAAGCGATCGGGGAAGCGCACGTAGTCGATTTCGCTCATCGGAAAATTGACGCGGATCGGTTCGAGCTGCGACACCGTGGTGAGCAGCGTGGGCCCGTCTTGGCCCACCAAGTTGCCCACGCGCACCAACGCCAGACCGGCTACGCCGGACACCGGCGCGTGGATCTGCGTGTACGAAAGGTCTAATTGCGCCTGCCTGAGCGAAGCCTGCGCCGCAAGCACTTGGCCGTTCGAGTCCGCCGCCTGCGCGATCGCGTTGTCGACGAGCTGCGTCGACACCAAACCTTGCTGCGCCAGCGCCTGATTGCGCTCCAAGCTCACTTGCCCGTTGGCCTTCGCCGCCATGGCGCGCACTAACGCTGCATTCGCTGCCGCCACCGAATTCGCGTACTCCTCCGGCTCGATCGTGAACAAGAGCTGTCCCTCTTTGACCGGCGAGCCGTCTTTGTAATTCTGCGAGCGCAGGTAGCCCTTCACGCGCGCCCGAATGTCAGCGTTCACGTAGCCGTCGAGCGTGCCCACGGCCTCGATGAACAAAGCCAAATCGCCACGCATCACGGGGGCCACGAGCACTGTGGGTGGCGGCGGAGGTGGCGGCTTCTTTTCGGCACAGGCCGCGCCCGCAAACAGCACAAAACAGAGCAAACGCTGGTTCAATTTCATCGGCAGCCCATTCTTCACGTTCGCTCGGCCACAACTCAGGTTTCGGCCACACAAGCGCGGCCTTTATTTATAGGGTTCAGCAAGCGACTGGCAACCCCTGGCGGCCGAACCTTTTTCGTGCCGTCGCCTTGTTTTTGGGCATCGCGGAAACGCAGGGCTTGCTCTCCGGTGCCGACTTCCTGAGCGGTGGTTGCGATGCGACGTCCGCGGCAGAATCGCTTTCTTCGCTGCGCACAGCATCCGGCAAGACTCTGGCAGGTTCGAGTTGGGCGTTCGCGCGGCGGCGCTCACCGTGCGTCGCCGCGCGGCGCTCGTTCGCGCTCGAGATTCGCCGACAGGTGCTGCGTACGTCGGGCGCGTGCGTGACTCCGCGGCGCGCCTCGGCGCGTCGGCACAACGCGCTCGCTTGAACGAGCCGCGGTCGCACTGACCCGAGCACTGACGGGTGCCACCGTCGCTCAGCGACGTGTGGCGAGGGGCATCTAAGCAGAGCAGAGGGACGGATTCGAACCCTGCGAGCTGCGTTGGCGATAACTTTAAGCGGCACGCGACCTTCACGGCAGCGCGCGGAAATTTAGCTCGAAATGGTTCGGATCGCTCTCTCCGCTGGTGCCCGTGAGTCGACGTGGGTCGCCCGCTTCAGAACCGCAAGCTGCTGGCGCAGCGCCAGGTTTTCGGCGACCAGACTTGCCCGCGGCTTGATGGCCGCGAACAGCGTCCTGAGCAGCGCATCCAAGAATGCGGCGGCGCGCATACTCATGCGACGGTCATACATCTCGCCATCTCGCGCGTTGTTGTTACAACGACGCGACCCACGCGACCATTTCTTCACGGTAACGCCTTGATTGCGTGTCATCGCGTGTACCCGCGCGTCTATCCGTGCATCAAACGATATGTTAACGTCCCGAGCGGGTGATCTTGTTGCATAGGAGACTAAAATGAAACTTGGTATTTTGCTCTCAGTGTTGGCGGTGTCTGGTACTGCTTTTGCGGACAACGGCTACTGGATGAACGGGACGGGCCAAGTGGCGCGCGACGCAGGCGGAGGGTGCTGGCACAACGGCACCTGGACCGCCGCAATGGCAATTCCTGGGTGCGACGGTGTGCCCTTGGTGGCTCCCGTCGTTCCACCGCCTCCCATCGCTCCTCCACCTCCCGCGCCCGCTGTGGTTGCCCCCGCGGATGATGACCACGACGGCATCGCCGACAGCCAAGATAAATGCCTCGGGACTCCGGCTGGAGTTGCGGTCGACAGCACGGGGTGTCCGCCAGACGCGGACGCTGACGGCGTGGCTGACGACGCCGACAAATGCGCGGACACGCCAGCTGGCGCAATGGTCGACAACGCGGGATGTCCGAAGAAGCTCGAGAAGGAAGTCAGCATCGGTATGGATGTAACCTTCGTCACAGCGAAGGCCGACATTCAGGGCGACGCGAGCAGTGAGATTCGAAAGGTCGGCACCTTCATGAAGCAGTACCCTGCCGTGAAGGTCACCATCGAGGGCTACACCGACAATCAGGGGAACGCTGGCGAAAACAAGAAACTGTCACAAAAGCGGGCGGACGCCGTCAAAGCCGCGCTAGTGGCGGACGGCGTCGATGCGACGCGCCTGAACGCGATTGGCTTCGGCGCTGAAAGCCCCATTGCCGACAACAAGACCGCCGAAGGTCGCGCCAAAAATCGCCGCGTCATCGCACACGCGAAGGCCGAGACTGAAACGATCGAGATGAAAAAAAGCGCCGAGACGAAGAAGAAGTAGCACCGCTCTGCGGGTGCTTTGGCCAATCGCGAACTGGTGGAGGATGACGAGCATGAGACTGATTAGTGATTTAAAGGGAACGTCGTGGATCTCGCAGTCGGCGTGATCATCGGCGCCGCCCTTTGGAAAGATCGTCACCTCCTTCGTGGCGGACATCATCATGCCCCCGCTCGGGATGCTCACGAGTGGCGTGGATTTCAAGGAGCTCGCGCTTACCCTGCGCGAGGCGCACGACAAACAGCCAGCCGTGCTGCTCAAATACGGCGCGTTCCTGCAGACAGTGCTCGAACGGTCTTAACTGCATGACCACTGGCTGATCCTCAGCCCGCCTTAACAAACAAAAGGAACACGAATATGACCAAGTTCACCTCTTCGCTTTGCTTCGCGTTGTTCGTCGCCGCCTGCGGCGGGCCCCTCAAATACTAAGTCCCGTCGAGCCCCCGCGCGCCCGGTGCGGATGCCAAGATCGTGGCCGACGTCTCTACCGATCAAGGTCAAACCCGCCTTGATATCGACATCAGGAACCTGGCGCCGCCTGGCCGTATCGCCGAGAAGGCCACCACCTACGTGGCATGGTACCGGAAGGACGCGAGCGCTACCTGGGCCCGCATCGGCGGTCTCAAGTACGACGACGGAGATCGCGAGGGCAAGATTGGCGGCTCGGTCCCGGAGGCCGCGTTCGACTTGAGCGTGACCGCCGAGGAAACCGACAGCCCTGCGTCGCCGTCACCAGATGTGGTGGTTTCCCAACGCGTCCAGAAGTGACGTCTGCGTGCGCACCCGTTATACGATCGTAGAGTCAGCTCGCCGTCCACGCGGGAATTGCCACTCGCTCCGCAGTCAACCCCCGTTGCTCTCTCGCTGATTCCCGAGTTAATAGAGTGTATTATCGAAATTTCGAGGCGGCCGTTACTTAGCGAGTGAAGAAGGTGACCGCTCCACGACTCCTGGTTTTCAATTGCCACGAGGCATGGGTTCACCAGCTCGAGGGCATTGGCTACGAGCTCGACATCGTGGTCGGGTTGCCGGGGCGCGCGGTGGCGGGCTGGGACGAACGCATGCGCCCGGTGCCGACCGGTGCGCGACTGCTGTCATTGGAAGAGGTATTGACGAGCCGCACGCCATACGCGATCGCCGTTCTCCACAGTGTGACGGATCTACTCGACGTGAAGACCCTGGATTGCCCGAAGATCGTCATGCTTCACACGACCATCGAAGGGCGCGTGGCAGATCAAGAAGGTGCCGAGAACGCGCCGCAGTTGGCGGAGACACTGAAGCACTACCTGACCTTGACCAGCGTGCGCGCTGTGGCGGTCTCGAAGCTCAAGGGTCGTTCTTGGGGAGTGGCCGACGAGATCCTGCCGTTCGGGGTCGACCCGGATGCGTACCTGCCGCACACGGGCGAGCTGGCGCGCGGCATCCGAGTTTCGAATCAGTTCAATCGCCGGCGCAATATCTTGCTCGTCGACTTGCACCAGCAAGCGTTCTCCGGCCTGCCCATGACGCTCGTTGGTCACAACTCGGACATCGCGGATTCTGGACCCGCGCGTGATTGGACACACTTGAAAGAGCAGCTGAGCGCGCATCGCTTCTACGTCCACACCGCCGATCCGATGCTCGAAGACGGCTACAACATGGCGAGCCTCGAAGCCATGGCATCGGGGCTGCCGGTGCTCGGCAACGTGCACTCTTCGTCGCCCATCGTGCACGGCAAAAGCGGCTTCTCTTCCGACGATCCCGATCAACTCAGACGCTACGCCGAGCAGCTGCTCAACGAGCCCGAGCTGGCCGCCCGCCTCGGCGCCGAAGCTAAGCGCGTCGTCAGCAAACACTTCCATGTGCGCGCCTTCCGCGCCGGCTTCCGTCAAGCGATCGAAAGCGCTCAAAAGCGCTATCGCAAGAAAGCGCAGCGAGCGTTGGGCGCACGCTGAGCCGGAGCGCACTGCCCCCCCCTTGAGGAAGAAGCGTGACCAAACAAACCGGGACGCTCACGGGCGCCCCAAGTTTCCCGAGCGCATCCCCCGCGTCGAAGGTGACGTAGAACTGGTGACGGGCGACGCTCGCGTCTGTCCGCACTGCGCGACCGAATGCGAACACGTGACCTTTAAGGTGCGCCAGAAGCTCGACCTCGAACCTGCGCGCTACTCAGTGCGCATTCCGCCCATCGTGATCAGCAGGTTCGCTGTATCGTGAAGTTCGGCTCAATCCTCTAGCGAAACGACGACTTTGCCAAACTGCTGACCGCTGGCCGCATACTCGAATGCCGCACGCGCCCCCTCTAGCGGAAATACGCGATCGATCTGCGGCTTCAATGAATGCCGATTGACGAGAGCGAGGAAGGCCAGGAAAGATGCGCGGCTGCCCACGAAGACGCCCTGCACGCGAATGTCTCGCATCAGGATTGGGCGCAAATCCAGCTCTGTTAGCGCACCGGACAGCACACCAATTACGCTTAGCGTGCCCCCGAGGCATAGCGCGCGAACGCTCTCCGCAAACGTGTTCGCGCCGCCCACTTCCAACACGTGATTAACGCCTTCTGCGTTCGTCAATTCCCGCACGCGCTTGCCCCACTCCGGCGTTTGCGAGGTGTCGATGCCGTGGTCGGCACCCAAAGCAGCGGCGCGTCCGAGCTTCGCTGCGCTGCGGCTCGTGATGATGACCGACGCAGAGAGCGCCTTGGCGATCTGTAACCCGAACAGTGACACCCCGCCTGTGCCTTGGCAGACCAGTGTTTGCCCAGCCCGCAGTTGACCGAGCTCAACGAGCGCGCGAAACGCTGTCACTCCGGCGCACGGTAAGCACGCGGCCTCTACCGCCGACAAATGCGCCGGCGCAGCCACCGCTGCGGCTGCGTCGATGACCATGAATTCGCGCAACGTGCCGTCAAGGGGGCCGCCGAGCGAGCTCCGTTGTGCGTCTCGCGTGAGCGCGCCCCCTTGCCAGGCCCCCGCAAATATCGGGCAAATGCGCGCTCCTGGTGCCCACTCCGTCACTTCTGCGCCGCACGCAACGACTTGGCCCACGGCATCCGAGCAAACCACGAGTGGCAAACGCTGACGCGGGTTGTACTCGCCGCGCACCATCATCACGTCACGCGCATTGAGCGACACGGCTTGCACGCGGATCAAGACTTGACGAGGCCCGCAGCTCGGCTCCGGTCGCTGTTCGAGCGAGAGCTTCTCGAAGCCGAAACCGCCAGCGAGGCAAACGACGCGCATCGCTGGAGCGTCCGGCAAGGTAGCGCGAGCTGTCAAGCCTGCGCCCCTCAATGCGCGTGCGCTAGCTGCCGCTCGATGCCCGATAAGCGCCCGTAGGCTTCGGCGTAGCCGGCCTTACGTGAACGCACGTATTCGTGCAGAAAGCGTCGAATCGTCGCTAGCTTTTCGCGTTCGAGGTTCTGCAAATCCCGGCGATCGAAAAGCAGCGCGAGGCGTGGAAATTGCGCGCTCGGCGCCGCTTGCAATAGACCAGCCAAGCGCGGCAGATCGTCGCTCGTGGGCGCATCCAGAACGCGCAAGATCTCGTTCGATGCGCGCTCGGGAACGCGCTGCCAAACGCTGGCAAACAAAGCCGGGCTCTCGATGCCACGCGCCAACGCTTCTTCCAAGACGAACTCTGGCGCGAGTAGAAAGGCGTGCGCGTCTTCGGCGCGCGCTGGTGCTGTGTCGAGCGCGGCGACGAAAGCCTGCCACTGAGCTTCGCCAAAGCTCTCGTAGGGGATGTTCTCGGCGCGCGCGTCGCACAGCAGTGCTTCCAAGAGATCGGCCGGAATGTGTGGCCAGAACCAGCTCGAGTGCGGACAATCCGTGGCCAAGAACGCGGCTCCGTTGCTGGGACGCTGCGCGTCGTCCCACGCTTCCCAGATTGCGCTCGCTACGCTGGAGAATGCCACGGCGCGCTCCGTAGCCATCGCTTGCAGTGCGGCCAGCCCGAGCTCGCTGTCGGCGATGCCGGCGACCGTGGCCCAGCTGAGCACGCCGTGCATGACCTCATCCAAGATCACCGAGGGTCGTTCGAGCAGCTCTGGCGTCTCGACGCTGCCGAGCGCTCCGATCTCCGAGCGCAACCTCGAGATCAACGAAAATGCCCGCAACGCCCAGCTGCGGTCGCGAGCGTTGGTCGGCAAATCACGGGCAATGACCGCACACAGCGCACGCAAGTCCGGGCTCGGCTCGCGTGTCTTCCAGGGTCTGAGCAGGGCGTGCCGTCGCCCTGCGCGTTGCCCGAGCTCGCTGCTGATCGAAAACGCAGCCAAGTACCAAAGTCCGCGCGACAATAAGGCGTCGCTCTCCGGATTGGGGTACTCGATGCGCGGGCAGGGGAGCTCGCCCGGAAATTCGAGGCGCATGTCGAGGGCTTCGTCCCACAGTGCTTCGAGCGAATCGGCGGACAGCTCGGCACCGTCGAGCAAGGCGACACCCGCCGCCCGAAACGTCATTTCGACGGCCGCGCTGTGCCCCGCGCTGTCCCCTCCCTCCAGCTCCAGTACACTGTCGATGAACGCGCTGCCGCGATCGGAAAGCCGCTGCACGAGCTCGCGAGCGATGGTTGGGGCGGCGTGACCGCGCAGCAACGCTTCGCCAAAATCGTTCGGGGCGCCCGAGACTAACGCGCGGGTCGCGTCCGCGCGCAAGGCGTTCGAGAACCAACGCGGCCCGAGCGCAAGCTGCGTATCGGGTTGCGCGCCGCTGCCGATGTCGCGCAGCAGCTCCGCGCGTTGCAGCGCACGCACGATGCGAAACGCTCCCGGTGGGATCTTGCGTGCAGCTTTCTCGATATCCGTCGGGCGAATCGTGGAGTCGACTCGACTCAAGGACAGCCGCATCCAGTCCAAATCAGCCTCGCGCTGGTGTTCGAGCGGCACTAGCTCGAGCCAGCCCTCGAGCGAACGAGGCTCGTCCCAGGGCGCGTCGGAGTCGGCCAGCACGCGCCGCCCGAGGCTGACCAAGACCTCATAGCCATTGCGCTTCAGCCAGGTGGCGTGGGCCGCCTCGGGGTCAACCGTTGCCAGCAGGCGCTCGCGACAGAAGCGCTCCGCGAGCTTCTGCACAGATTTGCCGTGGAGCGTGTGTACACCGAGCTCGTCCGCGAGCCCGCATAGGCCGAGCGCAGCGCCTAGGCCGTCCAGCACGCCGCTGCTCAGCATCTCGCTCTGCAACCAATCGAGCGTGCGCTTGGCGTCGAAGCGACCATCTGCCGGCAAACGTTGCGCGACCCACGCCACCAGCTCGTTCAGGTAGCTGGCCGGGTCGGGTGAAACATGTACCTGCCAACTCGGATCGCCCGGCTCGAAGTCGCCTGCGACGCACACCTCGCTCCGCGGTGGGCGCTGCAAAGGCAGGCGTTGTGCGGAAAGCTCGATGAACACTGGGCCGTGCTCGGGTAGCCGCGTGAGCGCCTCCTCGAACGTGGCCGCTTCGAGCACCTGCGCGAGCCCGCGCGCTTGCAGGAAGCGCCCGACCAAGGAGCGCCCAGAGCCGCTAGGCGCCCGCCAAAAGGTATTGCGGTATGAGCCCGGGGTCAGGACGACCTGCGGCAGACCGGGGCACAGGGGCTCTTCAACCAGGTCGAGAGCCCGCGCGTAACGAAGCGAGCTCAGCCGGAGGCGCCGCAGGTCGCCTCGCCCGGCGCCGCCCGCGGGGCTTCCTGGCGCCCGCAGGTCGTCCAGGGGGACTCCAAGCACTTTGGAAAGGACGCGCTGGACCCCGACGCGCTCCGCGAGCCAGTCCGCTTCCTGGTTCCGGTCGAGCTTGCTGAAGATGCTGGCCAGAGAGCGCTCTGCCATGCGCGATTCGGTCGGCCAGTCGCTACTTTCAAGGGCGGCGCGCGCGAGCTCGCCATAGCTGCGACAGCCCGAGTCCGACTGGTCCATCAGGTCGCGGAGCCAGCCCATTACTTTGTCAGTGAATCCAGACGCATCGTCGCTCGATTATTGATAGATAATGCATAAAGATGCAAACGGCCGTCATTAAACTGGCACGAGAGGATAGCCTTGTATTGATGCGCGATGGTGTGACCTCGACTTCCGGCTCGCTGAAACGCCTCGCCAACGGTCCACTCGGACGCTTCCGACGCCGCAGCTGGCTCGGAAACGGCCCGAAGGCCGCTGCTCAGAGGTCTCGCGCGCGGCGCCGGCTATCAAGCCGGAATTCGGCGTCTTGCTCGCGCTGCGCTTTGGCTGCGAATCCGGGCCTCAGTTCAGAGTACAACCGCGCGCGCGATGGCTGAGACGATCCAAGGGCTGCTGGTTTGGTACCTCGTGTTTCTGTTCAGCACGACCTTCCACGAGTTCGCACACGCCTTCCTGGCCTACAAGGGGGGCGACCTGACAGCTTACGAGACGGGTCACGTGACGCTCGACCCCTTCCCGCATATCCGGCGGTCGCCAATTGGAATGGTCGTGGTGCCGATCATTTCCTACCTGCAGCTCGGTTGGATGGTTGGTTTTGCGTCCGTGCCGTTCAATACCGATTGGGGCCGAAAGAACCCTCGCCGCCAAGCGTTGATGTCGCTCGCAGGCCCGATGGCGAACCTGGTCCTGGCCCTGCTGGCTCTGGGTCTGATCCGCGCGCTGCTTGCGGCCCACATTTTCCAGTACTCCAGCCTGGTCGGCAGCGGGCACTACGTGGAAGTCGCCGGAGGAGGCGGGGCCCGCTCGCCGCTCAGCGCGCTGGCGTTCGCCTTGGGCGTGATGCTCAAGCTCAACGTGGTGCTGTTCCTGTTCAACTTGCTGCCACTCCCCCCGTTGGACGGCGCCGGCGTCTTGGCCGGGCTCTTTCCGGAGAGCATCGCGCCGCTCTACGACCGAATGCGCCAGGTTCCGGCCTTTGAGTTTCTCGGGCTGCTGCTGGCCTGGCAGGTGTTCCCTTACGTTGCGGCCCCCGCCTTCGAGCTGGTGCGCGTCTTGCTCTACCGCTGAGGCTCGGCCGGTCGACCCCGATCGAGTTGTCGCTGCGGCCGCGCCGGGGTGTGCCACTCGGCACAACTGTGGCCTAAGGTAACCCCATTTCTCGGATACTCTGGGCTTCTTGAGTTGGCACGTGCCGTGCTTGAGCCCGGGTTGATGGCATCGCGGTTCGTTTGCGTCGTAGCTCGCTTGAAAGCGAAAGGCGCGGATTGCGGCTGCTGCTGTTCGGGGGTCGCCGGGGGGAACTTGGTCGGGGGAGCACGGTAGGTACGTTGGGGGATCGGGGGGAAAGGGGGGGACCGAGTCATGCTCCGCGAGAGCTGACTCGGTTTTTTATTTTCTAGCGTCGGGCACCCAAGCTCAGTGCTGTCGGTCATGTCGGAGTTCGGACATGGCCGACGTTCGAGCGAGCTCTGGATTGACGACACTCGCTGCGCTGCGTGAGCACGAGGCCAGGCGCATGTTGCAGCAAACGGAGCCGGCGCGCGCGCGTGCCGAGGCCGAGCAACGAGCCCGCTTGGAATCGGAGCGTGAGGTTGCGCGACTCGAGCGCGAGCGACAGCGCGTCGAACGCGCCGCTTCGGAATCGCTCGAAGCGCAGCGACAAGCCGAGCTGAGCCGGCTCGAAGCGGCTCGCGCGTTGCAGGTCGAGCGTGCTGAGCGCGCGACGCGTGGCCACGAGGCGTTGCAACTTCAGCTCGTCGAAGAGCGCGGCGCCCGGCGCTCCGCGGAGCTCGCGTCCACCGCGCAGGTGCTTCGCCAACGTTCGTTCGCGGTCTTGTCGGCGGCGCTGTGCGCCGTGTCGTGGCTGGGCGGTGCCGCACTCTACTTTGGTTCGATAAGACCCCAGGCCGGGCGCGCGGCGCTCGCCGCCGAGCACGCGCTTGCGGACGAACGCCAAGCCCGCGCCGCCGCTGAGCAAGGCAATGCCCGCTCTGCGCGCCGCAATGACGAGCTAGCTCGCCGCGTCAGCGCGCTCGCGCGGGAGCTGCGCGACCAAGCCGCTGCCGTGCCGAATCACACGGTGCAAGGAACACCCCAAAAATCAGGCCAAAACCCCAAGCACGGAGTCAATGTTTCGCAGCCGCCGTGTCGGGATGACGGCGACCCGCTAAACCCGTGTCTGAAGCGCTAAGCTTGCCCGGCAAGCGCAGCTTCCCGAAGCACCATCAGCGGCGCGCGACAACACGCCGCAAGCTGTCGAGCAAGAACAGCTCGGTCTCGTCGAAGCGCTCGGTGCGGGTGCCGATTTTGGCGATGTAGCCTTCGAGCGCCAGCATGTTCGGGTACAAGCCGGCTTGGACGAGCACGTGAATCACGTTGACGGCCGGCTCCGGTAACGGGCGGCCGAGCAGCTGATACAGCGTGACCGCGTAGTTCATGAACGCCGCGCTGCGCGTCTCGCTCGCCAAACGAGCCGCGGAAATCACCACGTGCTCCGCTAGCTCGAGGCCGCTCGGGTGCTCTTCCAGCAGCAGCTCGTGAACACGCATCAGAATAGGTCCCAAGCGACGCGCGGATTCGGCGACGTCTCCCTCGTTCAACGCGTCGTCGAGTACTACGATGGCGTTGGCCAGCGAGTCGCTGCCCGGTGGCGTCGTGCTCGGTCGAGCCGGTACGGAGAGCGAATCCAAACGCATGTTCGGGCGTACCGTCTGTGGTGGAGGTCGCGCTGACGGACGGAGCTCTTCGACTAACGTCGTCTTGTCGACGCCGCTCAGCGTGTCGACGGAGATACGGTAGCGGTTCGGCTCCGCTGCGGATTCTTCAAGCGTGTCGACGAGCTGCAACTCGTGACTGCAAATGCGGAACGTGTCGCCCGCGCGAAGCTCACACGGCCCCTGAATGCGCGTGCCGTTCACGTGCACGCCGTTCTGACTTCCCAGATCTTCGATCACGATTTGCTTCGGGCTAACCCACAGCCGAGCGTGTCGCCGCGACACTGCTGGATCGCTGATCGCGAGCTCACACTCCGGGCTACGACCGAGATAAAGTTTGCCCGCGCGCAGTGTGATCAACGCTCGGCGATAGCGTAGCTTGATCGCGACGACCTCACCAACGAAGCGCTGCTCGCTTATCGGATCTTCTGAGCCCGGGTAGGGTGTGTGTTCGGTGCGGGCCACGTCGGTTAATCGGACCAGCATTGCACCAGCCCCGCTCTCGCGACAACGGCCCTCAGCGATTGCCGACGCAATGAATCGATCTTGCCCACATCGGGATACAATGTGGACGTGCGTTCGCAAGCCGCCGAAATTACGTAACTTTATCGTGTAGCTATACCGACTCGAGCGCGAGCGCACACGACGCGGCGCGCGCTACTCCCACCACTTCGAGAGCCGAGAGTGGGACTTGGCTGGCCGAGACGCGTAGTGCGATGTGTCGTTGTAAACAACCAAGCGCGCTCGTACCGGATCCTTGAAGTCGAGCGCGTTCAGGCACGCGGGAGACTGGTCTAGGCGATCGCGGTAGCCACGAGCGTCGATGCCGAGCAGGCTGCACAACACCAAGCGGATCGTGGCTTTGTGCGAGACGACGGCCACGGTTTTCCCGGTGTGGGCGACGACGATTCGTCGCACGACCGGCAGCGCACGGGCCATGACGCTGAGGCCGGATTCACCAGCTTCAGGCGCGAACGTGAACGGATCAGCCTCCCAATTCGAGTACTCCTCGGGGAATCGCGCCTCGACTTCGCGCCGTGTGAGCTGTTCCCAGCGGCCATGGTCGATCTCCCGCAAGCCAGCGTCGGTTGTCAGCCCGAGCTTGTGGGGGGCGGCGATCAGGCTGGCGGTTTCCACGGTGCGCTTCATCGGACTGGCGTAGACGGCTGCCAGCTCGGCGTCTGCCAAGCGCTCCCCCAAAGCGGTCGCCTGGGCTCGCCCCTCGTCCGACAAGAGAACGTCGGTTGACCCGGCGAAGCGGTCCTCCGCGCTCAGCACCGTGGCGCCGTGCCGGATCAAAAGCACGCGCGTGGTCATCGCTTGTGCGAGCCAGCGGTGAGCTGCGACAGGTCGCGCACGGCGCCGCGCGCCGCGCTCGTGGTCATCAGCGCATACGCTTGCAGCGCGGTCGAGACATAGCGGTCACGGTTCGGGCGGAAAGCGTCGCGACCGCGGGCCTCCGCGGCTTCGCGACGCTTGGCCATGGTTCGGTCGTCGACCAAGACGTCGATGCGACGGTTCGGAATGTCGATCTGAATCCGGTCGCCCTCTTCCACCAAGCCGACCGCGCCGCCTTCAGCGGCTTCGGGTGACACGTGGCCGATGCTCAATCCCGAGGTGCCTCCACTGAACCGACCGTCGGTGATCAACGCGCAGGCCTTGCCGAGCCCCTTGCCCTTCAAGAATGAGGTTGGGTACAGCATCTCTTGCATGCCGGGGCCGCCCTTCGGGCCCTCGTATACGATGACGACGATGTCGCCGGCTTTGATCTGATCGGCCATGATGGCGTCGCAGGCTGCGTCTTGCGAGTGGAACAGGCGCGCGGGTCCTTCGAACTTCCACACCGATTCGTCCACGCCCGCGGTCTTCACGATGCAGCCGTCGACCGCGATATTGCCGTACAGCACGGCCAAGCCGCCTTCGCTGGTGTAAGCGTGCGGCACGTCGCGAATGCAGCCTTTGGCTTCGTCCGACTCGATGCTCGGGAAGTACTTGTCCTGCGAAAACGCAGTCTGGGTCGGCACGCCGCCCGGAGCGGCCAACGCACGCTTCTTCGACGCCTGTGTGGCGGATGTCCTACGCACGTCGTTTTGGTCGATGGCGTCGCCCATGGTCGCTTCGTGCACGGTGTGCGCGCCGCGATGAATCAACCCGGCTTTGTCGAGCTCGCCCAAAATCGTGAAGATGCCGCCAGCATGGTGGACGTCTTCGACGTGGTAGCTGGAAGACGGCGCGACTTTGCAGATGCTGGGCGTCCTGCGGGACAAACGGTCGATGTCACTCATCTTGAAATTGACGCCCGCTTCCTCGGCAATGGCCAGGATGTGCAGTACCGTGTTGGTCGAGCCGCCCATGGCGATGTCCAGCGTCATCGCGTTCTCGAAGGCTTCGAAATTCGCGATGCTGCGCGGCAGCACGGATGTATCACCCTTGAGGTAGAAGCGGTTGGCCAGCTCCACGATGCGCTCACCGGCAGCCGCAAACAGCTCCCAGCGCATGGCGTGCGTGGCGAGCAGCGTGCCGTTGCCCGGCAGCGCCAGCCCAAGCGCTTCGTTCAGGCAGTTCATGCTGTTGGCCGTGAACATGCCAGAGCACGAGCCACAGGTCGGGCACGCCGAGCGTTCCATTTCCTTCAGCGCTTCGTCGCTCACCTTGCTGTCACTCGCGGCGATCATCGGATCGATCAAATCCAGCTTACGAATCAAGGGCTTCCCGTCGCGGTCGTGGCTGCCGACGATCTTACCGGCTTCCATCGGACCGCCCGAGACGAAGATGGTCGGCACGTTGAGGCGCACCGCCGCGAGCAGCATGCCCGGCGTGATTTTGTCGCAGTTCGAAATGCACACCAGCGCGTCTGCGCAGTGCGCGTTCACCATGTACTCCACGCTGTCCGCGATCAAATCACGGCTCGGCAACGAATACAGCATGCCCCCGTGACCCATGGCGATGCCGTCGTCGACCGCAATAGTATTGAACTCGACACCCCAGCCACCCGCCGCGTCGATGACCTTCTTCACGCGCTGCCCGACGTCATGCAGATGCACATGCCCTGGCACGAACTGCGTGAAGCTATTGGCGATGGCGATGATCGGTTTTTCGAAATCCGCATCCTTCATGCCCGTCGCGCGCCACAAAGAGCGCGCGCCCGCCATGTTTCGTCCTTGGGTCGTAGTGCGGCTGCGGTAACCTTGCATTGTGCCGGGATACTAGCGCGTTTTTCGCGTCGTGGGAGTGCCGCGGTGCGTTGTGTGCATTCGCAAAAACTGCCAAAAACGCCGGCAACAGTGAGTGGGGATTTGTTTTTGCGGTTCTACACGCCCCAGCCGCGCGCCGGAGCCTCACCGGATTGCGCGGGCCCCAAGTCTCGCGGCGCCTTAGCCGACCTTCCTCTCACGTTCGGCGCCGCGCCCACAGGCCACGGCTGCCCGAATGCGGTCGACACCGAAATGCCCGTCCAACAACTCCCGAAATTCCCCATCGGCAGTAAAGCGCACCCCAAACCGATCGGCCGACAACGGTTCGATAGTCCCTCGTGCACTCCCGATATCGGGAGCGCCTGCGTCTGTGCGGGCCGGCAAACGGCGCACGGAATTCCGCACATCAGGTCGCGGGAAACGCGCCGCTAGTAACTCCTCCACCCGCTCGTAACTCTTGCCGCTGCACCTGCTCCGCAGGCGGCAAGCTACGCTTTCGCTGTGCGCTTGCTCGCCACCAACCTCGACTTGCCTCGCGCTGCGGGGGCAGGCTTAGCCGCCTTCTTCGCTAGTGGTTGAGTCGTTGCCTTGGCTTTGACCTTGCTCTTCGCAAGGCTCACGGGCTTCGCACTTGCGCGCTCAGACGACTCGCCGCCCAAGCGCGCTGCGAGCGTCTTCGGCGCCACCGCGCGGTAGCTCTCGGTCACCCAATCACGCAACTGCCCGAACGACATCTGCGCGCCAGGCTCGAGCTTCACTGAGACCCAACCGCTCTTGCCCAAGCCGTAACCAGTTGGTTCTGTAAAAGGCAACGCCAGCGCGGCTTTGTGCGAGCTGAGCAACTTCACCGAAAACCCGAAGTGTGCGTCCATGTCGCGCCCCAAGAACACGAACACCTTCTTGTTTACCTTCGCGACGCGCTCGCCCCAGGGCATTGCCTCCGTGGCTTCAGGCAAAGCGAGCGCGAAATCACGGAGCTGAGTGCGAAGCTTTCGGACGTTGGCCATCGCCAGCGAACGTACACGCCAGCCGCAGGCCTGTCAGCGGGCTACTCTGCCTGTGCCGTGGCCGCCTCGAGCGACGGCACGTGCGTCGAGTGCTTGCTCTTGCGCGTGAAACGGTCGAGCGACAAATAGGTCACGGGAGTCGTGAACAGTGTCAAGAGCTGCGACAAAATCAACCCGCCGACGATCGAAATGCCCAGCGGGCGTCGCAATTCGGAGCCGATGCCGGAGCCGAACGCGAGCGGCAAAGCACCGAGCAGCGCGGCCATGGTGGTCATCAAAATTGGCCTAAAGCGCAGCAAACAAGCTTGCTTGATGGCGTCTCGCGCAGACAGATCGTGATCGCGACGGGCTTCGATCGCGAAATCGATCATCATGATGGCGTTCTTCTTCACGATGCCGATCAGCAAGATGACGCCGACCATCGCGATCACGTTGAACTCGGTCTTGTACAAGAGTAGCGCAAGTAACGCGCCCACGCCCGCCGACGGAATGGTCGACAAGATAGTGATCGGGTGCACGTAGCTCTCGTACAGCACGCCGAGCACGATGTAGACGGTGAGCAGCGCTATCATCAGCAAAATGGGCTGACTCGACAGCGACGAGGTGAACGCTTGCGCGGTCCCCTGGAATGAAGCGTGAATGCTGGGCGGCATGCCGATCTCCTGCTCGGCTAGATCGATGGCCTTCATAGCGTCGCCCAGCGACGAGCCGGGAGCCAAGTTGAACGACAGGGTGACAGCTGGGAATTGCCCTTGGTGATTGATGGCAAGCGGCGTGAAAGTGACCGAGGAGTGCGTCACCGCGGATAGCGGCACCTGACCGCCGGTCGGGCCGCCAACGTACAAATCATTCAGGCTCTCGGGCCCCACCTGAAACTCCGGTTTTGTCTCGAGCACGACGCGATATTGATTCAACGCCCCGTAAGTCGTAGCGATTTGTCGTTGCCCGTAGGAGTCATACAGGGCGTCGTCGATGGCTGCTGGGCTCAAACCAAGCTTCGATGCCGAGTCGCGATCGATCCCGAGAGCAAGCGTGAGCCCCGAGGTTTGCTGGTCGGTTGCGACGTCCTTCAAGATGGGGATCTTCTTGAAGCGGTCCATCACGCGCGGCGCCCAATCCCGAAGCTCGTCGAGATCCGCGTCTTGCAAGGTGTACTGGTACTGTGTGCGTGAAGATCGCCCGCCGACGCGCACGTCTTGCACGGCTTGCATGAACAGATTGACGCCGACCAGCTTGCCGAGTTTCGGCCGAAGCGCCGCGATCACGCCGTCCGCTGGCGTGACGCGCGGCGGCTTCGGCTTCAAATCGACGAACACCGTGCCCGTATTGCCGGTCGAGCCATTGCCCGAGCCGATGAATGAAACCACGTTGGCGACGTCCGGGTTGGCCTGCACGACTTGGTTCACCGCCAACTGGCGCTCGTACATCGTCTTGAAGGAGACGTCCTGCGGCGCCTCGGAGAAGCCCATCAGCTGCCCGAGGTCTTGCTGCGGAAATAGCCCCTTAGGCAAGATGATGAACAGGAACACCGTGAGCCCGATGGTCGCCACCATGACCGCTTGAATCAGCCGACGGTGGTCGAGCACCCAATCTAGCGCGTGCTCGTAACCGCGCAAAAGCGCGGCAAAACCGCGCTCTGACCAATTGTACCATCGGCCGTGATCGTGACCCGCTGGCCGCAAGAGGCGCGCGCACATCATGGGCGTCAAGGTCAGCGAGACGAGCGCCGAAAAGCCGATGGCCAGGCTGAGCGTGACCGCAAACTCGCGGAACAGCCGGCCGACGATGCCGCCCATCAGCAGCATCGGAATGAACACCGCGAGCAGGGACGCGGTGATCGACAGAATCGTGAAACCGATCTGCTTGGCGCCTTCCAGGGCGGCTTGCAGCGGGGGCTTACCGGACTCGATGAAGCGCGTGATATTTTCGGTCACCACGATCGCGTCGTCCACGACGAAGCCGGTCGAGATGGTGAGCGCCATCAAGGACAAGTTGTCCAAGCTGTAGCCGAGCAGGTACATCACACCGAAGGTGCCCACGAGCGACAGCGGCACGGCGACGCTCGGAATAGTGGTGGCCCGCCAGCTGCGCAAAAACACGAACACTACGCCGATCACCAGCAGCACGCTGAGCACGAGGGTCTTCTCGACGTCGTGCACCGAGCCCTTGATCGACTTCGTGCGCTCGACGGCCACGACGGTGTCGATCGCAGGCGAGATTGACTTCACGAGCTCCGGCACCAGCTTTGTGACGCGCTCGGTGACGTCGATGATATTCGAGCCGGGTTGCCGACGAATAATCAATAAAACTGCGCGTTTACCATTGTGCCAGGCGGCGACGCGGTTGTTTTCGACGTCGTCGAACACGCTCGCGACTTCGCTCAGCCGCACGGGCGCGCCGTCGCGATAAGCGATCACGAGCGAACGAAAAGCGTCCGCACCGAACAGCTGATCGTTGGCTCCGATGATCTGAGTCTGCTGAATGCCTGCGATGCTCCCCTTGGCCTCGTTGGCCGTGGCCGATGCCACCGACGTCCGCAGGTCCTCCATGCTCAGCCCAATGCCGGCGAGCGACTTGGGGTTGGCTTGAATGCGGACGGCGGGTTGCTGCCCACCACCCACGAACACCTGACCGACGCCCGGCACCTGCGAGATCTTCTGAGCCAAGATGCTGTTGGCGGCCTCGAAGACTTGCGCCAACGGCACTGTATCGGACGTCATCGACAAGATCATGACCGGTGAATCAGCCGGGTTGACCTTGCGGTAGGTTGGTCGGAACGGCAGATTCGTGGGCAGCTCGCCGCCTGCTGCTGCGATCGCCGCCTGCACGTCCCGCGCTGCAGAGTCGACATCTCGATCGAGATCGAATTGCAAAGTGATGCTGGTCGTGCCGAGCACGTTGGTAGACGTGATCTCGGTGACGCCCGCGATGCGACCGAAGCGACGTTCGAGCGGGGTGGCGACAGAGGACGCCATGGTTTCCGGGCTGGCGCCGGGAAGGCTGGCAGTAATGGAAATCGTTGGGAAATCTACCCGGGGTAGGGGAGACACGGGCAGCAGCGTGTAGGCCCAGGAACCCGCGAGCAGCACGCCGATGGCGAGCAGCGTGGTGGCGATTGGCCGGCGAATGAACGGCCCAGCGATGTTCATGTCGCTTCCGGGGCGGGCCTTGCGGAAACCTCGGGGCCCTTTTGCTTGTTGCGCGTCAGGTAGCGACCGAGGCGGTCCATGTATAGGTAGATGACGGGTGTCGTGTACAGGGTCAGGATCTGCGAAATCAGCAGGCCGCCTACGATCGAGATACCGAGCGGCCTGCGTAGCTCGGACCCGGTGCCCGAACCGAGCGCAAGCGGCAGTCCGCCAAGCAATGCTGCGAGCGTCGTCATCATGATCGGCCGGAAGCGCAGCAAGCACGCTTGGTGGATCGACTCCTCGGGAGACAAATGCATGTCGCGCTCCGCCTCGAGCGCAAAATCGATCATCATGATGGCGTTCTTCTTGACGATGCCGATCAATAAAATGATGCCGATGAGCGCGATCACGCTGAACTCGCTGCCGCACACGATCAACGCGAGCAGCGCTCCGACGCCGGCCGAGGGCAGCGTCGACAAGATGGTGATCGGGTGAATGTAGCTCTCGTACAGCACGCCGAGCACGATGTAGACGGTGACCAAGGCGGCCAGGATCAGGATCGGCTCGCTGGCTAAAGAATCACCGAAAGCCCGGGCAGTTCCCGCGAAATCCGCGCGTACGCCAGGCGGCAGGCCGATCGCATTTTCGACGCCATGAATGGCTTCGACGGCCTCGCCGAGCGAGCCTTTTGCCAAGTTGAAGGACAGCGTGACGGCGGGAAATTGTCCTTGATGGCTGAGCGCGAGCGGCGCCGTGCGATTCGAAAAGTGCACGAAGGTCGACAGCGGGATCGACGTGCCGGTCGCCGAGCGCACGTAGATTTGCTCGAGGGCCTTCGGATCCTGCCTGGCCTCCGGCTTCACCTCGAGGATGACGCGATACAGGTTGAGCTGGGTGAAGATGGTCGAGATTTGACGTTGTCCGAAGGCGTCGTACAGCGTGTCGTCGATGACTTGCGGAGTGACGCCTAGGCGGGCGGCCGTGTCGCGGTCGATGTCCAGGCTCAGCTCGGGCCCTGCCGCTTCTTGATCGCTGGCGACATCGGTGAGCTGGGGTAGCGCCTTCAGCTTGGTAAGCATGCGGCTGGACCACTCATTGAGCTCGTCGCCGTCCGCGTCTTCCAGCGTGTACTGGTATTGCGTGCGACCGACGCGGCTGTCGACCTGCAAGTCTTGTACTGACTGCAAATGCGTGTCGACGCCGGTGACTTGCTCCAGTTGAGGCTTCAAGCGAGCAATGATTTCGTCGCTAGAGGATTTGCGATTGTGACGTGATTTTAGGGTGATCGAGAGCCGGCCGCTGTTTACCGTCGGGTTCGTGCCGTCCGCGCCGATGAACGAGATGACGTGATCCACGTCCGGATCTTTGCGCACGATGTCCGAGACTTGCTGCTCGAGCTGCATCATGCGCGGGAACGAGACGTCTGGCGCAGCTCCGGTCACGCCCACAATCAGGCCCGTGTCTTGCTGGGGGAAGAACCCCTTCGGCACGACCCAGGCCACAAATAGTGTGAGCAGTAGCGTGCCGATGGTGACTATCAGCGTCGTACGTTGATGAGCCAGCACCCACTTCAAGCCCTTGTCGTACTGCGCGACCAGCCACTCGAAGGAACTCTCCGACCAGCGATGGAACGCGCCGCGCTCGGCAAGCGGCGGCTCGGGCCGGAGCAGGAACGCGCACATCATCGGTGTCAAGGTCAAGGACAAGATCGCCGATACGCCGATGGCGATGCTCAACGTCACTGCGAACTCACGGAACAGCCGACCGACGATGCCGCCCATGAACAAGAGCGGGATCAGCACTGCGATCAGCGACACGGTTAGCGAGACAATGGTAAAGCCGATCTGTTTGCTGCCCTTGAGCGCAGCTTCGAACGGAGATTCCCCTTCCTCGATGTAGCGCGCGACATTTTCGATCATCACGATCGCGTCGTCTACGACGAAGCCGGTGGAGATGGTGAGCGCCATCAACGACAAGTTGTCGAGGCTGTACTTCAGCAGGTACATCACGCCGAATGTGCCGATTAGCGATAGCGGTACGACTAAGCCGGGGATGATGGTTGCGCGGATACTGCGCAAAAATACGTAAATCACGCCGACCACGAGGCCTATCGTCAGGAGCAGGGTGAACTCGACGTCGTCCACCGACGAGCGCACGGTCTCGGTGCGGTCGCTGAGTACCTTGGTTTGGATGTTCGAGGGCAGCGACGCTTGCAGCTGCGGGAGCAGCGCTTTGACGCGATCGGCCACTTCGATCACGTTCGCGCCGGGCTGGCGTTGAACATTCAGAATAATGGCGCGCTTCTGGTCTGCCCAGCCGGCGAGCTCCGCGTTCTCGACGCCGTCGGTGGCGGCAGCGACTTCTTGCAGGCGGATCGGGGCGCCGTTCCGATACGCCAGAATCAGCGGTCGAAACGACTCGGCTTTGTACAACTGGTCGTCAGTGGCGATGGTGTAGCTCTGGCGCGGCCCGTCGAGCGTACCTTTGGGCTGATTGACGTTCGCCGCCATGACCGCGGCGCGCACGTCCTCCAAACTCAGGCCGGTGCCGGCGAGCGACTCGGGATCGACCTGCAGCCGCACCGCGGGCTTCTGACCGCCGTTCAGGGTCACCAGGCCCACGCCCGAGACCTGCGAGATCTTCTGCGCCAGGATGGAGTCTGCGTAGTCGTCTACTTGGCTGAGCGCGAGCGTGTCCGAGCTCACACTCAGCGTGAGGATGGGCGTGTCGGCGGGGTTGCTCTTACTGTACGAGGGCGGCGTCGGCAGCGTTTTCGGTAGCAAATTCGCGGCCGCGTTGATCGCCGCTTGGACGTCTTGCTCGGCGGCGTCGATATCGCGATCGAGCGTAAATTGCAGGGTGATCTGGGAGCTGCCGAAGCTGCTGACGGACGTCATCAAGGACAGCGAGGGCATCTGCCCGAACTGACGCTCGAGCGGCGTGGTCACGGTCGCGGACATGGTTTGACCGCTGGCTCCGGGCATGGATGTCGAAACCACGATCGTCGGGTAGTCGACTTGGGGCAACGCGGAGACGGGCAGCCCGCGGAACGCGACGATGCCTGCGATCAAGATGCCAATGACCAGCAGCGTCGTCGCGACTGGGCGCCGCACGAACGGTTCGGAGATACTCACGGCGAGGCTCCGCCGTGCTTTCCTTTTTTGCGTGCGCCAGGTTGGGAGGGATCAGGCGCGTTGTCCGGGGATCCGGGGGCGCCTTCGTCTGAATGGCCCGCCGCTGAGGCGCGCAGCGCGACCTTGGCGCCGGGGCGGAGTTGGTTCTGACCTTCGATCACGACCTTGTCACCGGCCCGTATGCCGCCTTTGATAATCGCCCATTGCTCTTGCACCGTATCTACTTCGACGGTGCGCAGGGCCGCGGTTTGGTCTGGCAGCACGATGTACACGAAGGTTCCCTGCGGGCCGCGTTGCACCGCGGGAGCCGGAATGGCCAGCACCTGACTGCGCACTGCCAATACCAAGCGCGCGCGGACGAACTCATTCGGCCACAGCGCTTTGTCCGGATTCGGCACGGTGCCCTTCAAGCGCACCGTCGCGGTGGTGGCGTTCACCTGATTGTCGATCAGCGTGAGCTTGCCCTTGCCGAGCAGCTGACTCCCGTCGCGGCTGAACGCTTCGATACTCAGCCCTGCGGCGATTTCCTTGTTGATCTGGGGCAGGTCATCTTGAGGGAGAGTAAAGATGATGGTCATCGGGTCGAGCTGGGTGACGACCACGATGCCGTTCGGATCAGCCGCGTGCACGACGTTGCCTTGGTCGACTTGGCGCACGCCGGTCACGCCGTCGACCGGCGAACGCACCTCGGTGTATGCGAGCTGCAGCTGCGCGTTCTCGATTTGCGCTTCGTCAGACTTCGTCGTGCCGGCGAATTGCTCGGCTTGCGCGCGCTGGTCGTCCAACTGCTCTTGAGTGGCGAGGCCTTGGTCGTGCAGTGCGGTGTAGCGAGTCAGGTTGAGCCGCGCGTTTTTTTCCTGCGCTACATCCCGGGCCAGCGCCGCTTGTGCCTGATGGAGCGCGATCGTAAACGGGCGCGGGTCGATGCGCGCCAGGAGGTCGCCCTTCTTTACGGCCTGACCTTCTTGAAACGTCACGGCGGTGAGCGGCCCATCCACTTGCGGGCGCACGGTGACGGTGACTAACGGCACGGCGTTGCCCAGGCCGTCGAGATAGACCGGGACGTCGCGCAACGTGGCGGTGGTCGCTACGACGGGAATCGGGCGCGCGTCGGCCGCGCTACCGGCTGGAGCAGCGTTACCGCCACCCGCCTTCTTGTGGCGCAGGAAGAGCGTTGCGCCGGCCAAGCCCAGCACGAGCAATCCACCCAAGATCCAGCGCGTGGCCTTGGGCTGCTCGACGTGTGGCGCCGTGAGTTCCGAAGTCATGATTTCGCTTTTTCTCTCTACGCTGCTGCTACTCCGTCGAGCCCGTCGAGCCGTGAGATAGCGAGTTCCAGCTTACGTTCTAAAACGCGCACGTGCCTTGCGAAAGGCCCCTACAAATATCGTTGCAGAGGGCAGCCGGAGCGACCTGCGGATCCTGGGCGCTCGAGGTGACCGCGGAATTTGGGCCGATCTCAGGGGATCTGCCCACTTTTGCCGCGCGTAGGGCAACAACCGCCGAGGTTAACGGTTGGGTACGCCCCTTGCCCCGGGTCAGTGCCGCGGCGAAGACCTTTGCTACCGTCCCGGATTGCACTCCGTCTTCGCGCTTCGGGGCACCGTCGGGCTAGTCGGCTGTGGCGTTCCTGCGGTGTTGCGGTCGGTCTTGCGGCGTGATTGGCCCGCGCGGCGGAGCTTGAGACGGATGTCTTGGCGAGCGCGATTCCGACCTGCGCAGGCTCGGGCGTCGGCGTGGCTCGCGCTCGGGGCACGCAAGCGACTCGACGCGCTGCGCGTCATTGGCGTCAAGCTCCCGCGCGAGCAACATTTGCTAACACTTCGCAGCGGTCGAGATCGTCGTCCGCTGCCCAGAGCTCATGCACAGACATTCCGGGACTCACGGTTCACGGCTCACGTCGCGGTGAGATTCAGCGATTCTGCGACCGTGCGATCTCGCCAACTCGACGCAATCGCTCAGAGCCGGTCCTAGAACCTCGGACCGAGCTCACCGAAGAGAGGTTTTATGACCAGCTCCAAGGCCATCACTGGTCTCGGCCACGTTTGAGCCTGCTGCGGCCGCAACCTGTGACTATCGGGCGAGGGGTAGCGTGCGTACAGCGGCGCAAGATCCGTCGCGCTCGAGCACCCGAAGGAGATCGCTTTGAAGCAGCCGCCAGCTGGCATCGCTCGACCTCCGCTGTGCGCGCAACTCGACCAGCGCGCTCTGGGCAGCAAACGCCGCGCTTCCCAGCGTTTTTTCCACAGCTCGTCACTTTGCCCTGAAGCGTTCCCGACATCAGCCGGCAACACGAAAGGGCCGACTCTAAGGCCAGGCGGCCCCTCACAGATGAGGGCCGGCGAGTGGCCCGCAAAGCGAAATTTAAACATGTCGGCACAATCCAAAGGTGTACCCAGCTCCGTACCTCCGAACGAGCCGTTGGCGCGCATCCTAGGCGT
>OLLW01000083.1_pt1 | contig 27998 bp, 23 predicted proteins | sample 1604611 | NCBI WGS metagenome assembly OLLW01 (sample SAMEA104055725, study PRJEB20765) | soil metagenome | biome: Arctic tundra; feature: Polygonal ground; material: soil | place: USA | collected 2011-09 | depth 0-0.5 m | reverse complement strand
CCGAGCGTACCTTTGGTTGCGTTAATGCCGCCGCCAGAGTCCGAGGAGCCACCGGCCATACACGCAAGACAAATCCCCAATGCGAGCGCGCGTACTGTCATGACTCGGTCGAGATAGTTTCGCAGCAAACCCTGCGGAGCTCAAGCTGGAGATGCTGACGTGTGCCCCATCAATCGATGCTCCTCCTTTCGGCGGAAACGCTCCCACATTGACGAGCGCGGCTCTTGCGCACGACGCTCGGGGCATGAGCCGGTTTATCTGGGTGAGCTAGTTGCTCGCTAGGCGCGTCCGGCAGCAACGAATTGTCGTTCCATGTGTCCGCGCTAGCGCGTGTTAGCGAGCTTATTCATGCGCAGCTTGGCGATGAAGTTCGAGGGGTCGATTTGCAGCGCTTCGCGCCATTCGACCTCTGCCGCGCCGCGCTCGCCCTTCTGAAACAAGACGTCACCGAGAATCACTCGGGCGGCGGGGTCGCGTGGGTTGACCGACACGGCGTGGTTGGCCCAGCGCAGCGCAGAGCTGGTATCTCCGAGCCGGAGCAGCGCATTGGCGAGCCCATTGCTGGCGGGCCCATTGTCGCCGTCGAGCACCACGGCCCGCCGGAAGAAGCGCTCGGCGCGCGCGAAGTCGTGGTGAGTCATCGACGCTTGCGCTTCGCGCGCGCTGGTGAACGACAGCGACTTGATTTGCGCCTCCGAGGCTTCCTCGAGGCTCATCGACTTCAACCAGGCAAGCTTCGCTCCGTCGTAGTCGCCCAGGCGGGCGAGGCCGTCGCCCAAGATGCCTTGGGCGCGCAAATCGGAGGGGCCTTTTTCGAGCCCTTTTCTCGCCCACTCCACGGCGCCGGCGCCGTCGCGCCGCAGCAGCATGAGCTGCGCGACCTCGAGCGGAATGGCTGGGTTCTTTTGGTCCCAGAGCGCGGCCTTACACAGCGAGCGCTCGGCGGAGTCGACATCGCCGTGCACCAGCGCGCGATTGGCTGCGCGCATTTCGCCGTAGGCGGCTCCTGGATAGTCGCCTTCGTGCGCGGTCGTGCCAGCCAGTAGTGAGTCGCAGCTGGGCGCGCGCACGCCGGTCTCGTCGAGCGGGATGGCCTTTGCGGTCGTGGTCGCGCTGGCAGCGGAAGACGCGGTGGGCTGGGGGACGGCGCGCGCGCCTGTGGGGATCGCCCCAGCAACACTCGAGATTACCGGCGCCACGACGGGGACTTTGCTCTCGGTCGAAGAGGCGAGCGCACTGGACAAGCTGGCGCTCGTGGGCGCGCTGGGCGCGCTTTCTGGGGCGCGGTGCGGCTTTCGCAGCAGGCTGAGCCCCGCGACCATGAGCAAGCCTTGCAGTGCCGCAAGCGCGACCAAGAACAGCGCGGCGGGTATGCTGATGCCAGTACGCGCGTTGCCGAACACGGCCTGTCGAATGCGCGCGCGCGCGTCGGCCGGCGGCCGGGGGCTTGGCTGCGCGAATGGTTGGGCGAGCGGTTCGGCAGGCGGCGGGCGCAGGCTCGAGGGGGCGATCACGGGGATCGACGGGCTGATCGGCGATGGTTCGGAATCCGCCATGTTCAGCGCGACGTCGACGGTGGCCATCACGTTGGTAACGGCGGGTTGATTGACGGGCGTGATGTGGATGCGCCCCGAGCTCAAGACCATGAATGCCGCGAGCGCGACCGCGCCGTCCCAATGCTCGGTCGCGCCCTGTCGAGATTCAGCGGCCGCACCGACGACCAAGCCGTCCGAGATATCGATGCTGACGGTGATGCGTGGATTGTTGACGGTCACTCGTAGCGGGCGCGGGCTCGTGGTCAGCGCACGCAAACAGCGTGCAGGGCCGGTGATTTCCAGCCGCGCATCGAAGCTCTCGCCGGTTTCGGCCCAGGCTTGCAGCGCGCGATCGGCTTCGGACAGTGCGGCGAGCGCGGTCTCCAAGCGCCCCAGAGCGGGCACTGACAGCGCGTCGGGCCAGATCTCGTCCCAGCGCACGACGAGCAGCGACGCCCAGCGCAGCCGCGTGTCGCGACGCATGCGGCGGAGCAGCTCGTAGCCTTGGCCTTTGAGTTGAGATTCGCCGATCAGCAGGATCTCCGGGTCGATTTGACGCAGCTTCGCGAAGCGCAAATCAGTCGGATTCAGATCGGTCACGACGACGGACACGCCGCGCGCGCGCAGCTCTTGTGCGACGCTATCCGCGCGGCCCGTGTCGTCGTCGGCGAGCGCGACGCGCACGCCTTTCACGCTCACGCGCTCAGGCTCGTCGGAAGGTGCCAGCGCGTCGAGCAGGCCGACCGTGCCGCCCGCGTGCTCAGCGAACTCGTAGCGCAGCGGTTCCGCGTGCACGACGTGCGATTTCACTTGGCGCACGAAATCATCGATGAACGCCGCGAGCGGGCGTCCGCTGCCGAGCACGAGGCGCACCGCGTCGTCCTGGCCGCCTTGCCCGGTGTGCACAGACAAGATGCCAGAGCGTAGCTCGCGGCTCAGCTCGCCGACGAACTCGCTGAGCGTTGCTTCGCCTACGACGCCCAAAGACTCGCCGCCGCGTTCCGGGATCTCGCGCGCCAGCTTGGCGACCTGCTCGGCGATGGCGTCGATGCTCGCCGATGGCGGGATGACGGCCGCGGCGCCGTGGCGGAAGGCGCGCAGCCGCATGTCGAGCGCGGCGTTGTCGTCCAAGATGGCGACTGGAATCACCGAGCACGCCGGCGAGCTCATCAGTCGGCTCAGCACCGCGCTGCCGCCGTCGCGAGCCGCCAGCCCGACTAGCAGCACCAAGTCCGGCGCCGCAGCGATCACTGTTTCGGCGACCGTTTCGGCGGACGTGGTTTCGACGTACACGCGGTGGCGCTTGAGCGCTGCGCGCAACGCGGGCTCGAACGCGCTGTCCGCACCAACGAGCAGGATCGTCGGCTCGAGCGTCGCCTCAGCGGGCAGAGCTCGGCGCGGCGCCGGCCTGGCGCTCAGCCGCACTGGCTTCTTCGGCGGGGTGGGCCGCGGCACGAAGGCAGAGCTGCTGTCCGGTCGCGCCGACGAGCGATCGTCCATTCTCAACCATCATCCTCCAGCCCCGAGTAGCGGGCCAGCCCGGACTTTCGTGCGGTCTTCGGGGGATTCTCACCCGCACCCGCTGAAGTGTCCCCCTGCGGGCATCACGAAGCGCGTAATTCAGCGGGGCCCCACCCTCGAGTTTGGGGTCCCGGCCCCAAACGACATCCAACCACGTCGTCGCGAGCTGGTTTATGTAAGCAGAGGCAGCAGCTGAGAATGAATTTGGCCGTTGGATGCCAAGATGTGTCCGACCGACAAGTCGGGCAGCGTGCCATCGAGTGCGCTGACGGTGCCTCCGGCGGCCAAAACCAAGGCGGATCCTGCCATGACGTCCCAGGCGTTCAGGCGCCGCTCCCAGTAGGCGTCGTACGTACCGTCTGCCACTAGGCACAGATCGAGCGCCGCCGAGCCACAACGCCGCACTCCGCGCACGAGCGGTTTGACGCGTGTGAAGGCTCTGAAATTGTTCGTCGCGGCTTCGGTGCGGTCGCTCGGGAAACCGGTGGCGACCAGAGAATTGCCGAGCTCGCTCGTGCGGCTGACGCGGCACGGCTCGCCGTTCCTGAGCGCTGGCCCGCCGTTCCAGCCTCGCCAATGGCTAGAAAGTGCGGGCGCGACCACCGCGCCGGCGATCGGACGACCCGCTTGGGCGACGCCGATGCTGACGCAGAAGAAAAAGTGGCCGTGAACGAAGTTGGTCGTACCGTCCAGCGGATCGCAATACCAAGTCAGCGCCTTGCCGGTCGCCGCTGTGCCACCCTGCTCTTCGGCGACAATCGCGATCTCAGGCGTGCGCTCGGCGAGGCGCTGACGGATCAAGCGCTCACTGGCGAGGTCGTATTCTGTGACCAGATCCGCGCGACCCTTTTCGGTCACCTGCGGGTGCTTACGGAAGCCGCCGAGCAGGATCTGCGCGGCCTCTGTGGCGACCTCGAACGCGATCTGCGCGAGCTCTTCGGGCGAACGCGTCATCGACGACTCCTCAGGGCTCGCGTGGACTGACTCAGGCGTCTACGCCGTGGCACTTCTTGTACTTCTTGCCGCTACCGCACGGGCACGGGTCGTTGCGGCCGACGCGCGGCTCAGTGCGCACGATGGGCGGGCCTTTCAGCTCGACGCCGTCGATGAAATACCATTTTCCGTCTTCCTTCTTGAAGCTGGCGCGCTCGCGGTGATCGAGCTTCATCTTTTGCAGCTTGTAGGTGGCGACGAACTCGACCGTGCCTTCGCTGTCGGTGGCGGTGCCGCCCTCGGTGGCCAGAATCTGCAAACCGAGCCACTCCGAGTTCTTCGCCCAGGCCTCGGTGTTGCCACGGTCGACCTCGCCGGAAGTCTTCGGGTCGTGAGACGAGATGACGAAGTCGATGTCGTGCGTGGCGTACGCGGAGTAGCGCGCGCGCATCAGCTCTTCAGCGGTTTCCGCCTGGCGTTTACCGCTCAGGATGGGGCCGCAACAGACTTCGATCGACTCGCCTTTTCCGCAGGGACACGTCACTGGTTCGCCTCTTTTCCAAGTGCTTCGGAGCGCCCGCGTCTAGCATTCTTCGCGAGCGACCGCACGGGGCTTTGTTCAGCGCGCGAGCCGCTTCAGCAATTTGGCGTGAATGCCGCCGAATGAGCCGTTGGAGAGCAGGGCAACGACGCTGCCTGGGGTCACGCGCTGGGCCAGGTAGTCGATGATGGCGTCGACGTTCGGCAATGCCTGAGCAGCTTTGCCTTGCGCGCTCAAATCGCGGGCGAGCAGCCCGACGTCGAGCGCTTCTTCGGGTGGCAAATTCGAACGACCGAGCGGCGCCAGGACGACGTCATCCGCGCTGTCGAAGGCATGCGTGTAGTCCTGCTGGTGCATGCGCCGACACGCGGTCGCGCTGCGCGGTTCGAAGACCGCGAACAGCTTGCTTGTTGGGTGCTTGCTGCGCAGTGCCTTGAGCGTCTCTTGGACGGCCGTGGGGTGGTGAGCGAAGTCGTCGTACACGAAGCTTTCTCGCGGCGTGCCGATCAGGTCTTGGCGCCGCCGCACGCCTTCGAAGCGAGCCAGGGCGGGCGCGACATCGGCGATACGCGCGCCGTACCCTTGAGCGACCGCGCCGATGGCGGCTAGCGCGTTTTTCAGATTGTGGCGGCCGGGCACCGTGAGCGCCAGCCGTCCGCATGCCACGCCGCCCGCGTACAGGTCGAAGCGCGTGCCGGCTTCGTCTGAGGTAGACGGCGCGGCCAGCCAATGCGGCGGCTTGCCGTGCGTGTCTTCGCCTTCGAGCGCGAACCAGGCGATCTCCGCCCGCGCATGCGCGTCGACAACGCGCACGACATGTTCGTCTGCGGCGTTCGCGACGATCAGCCCTCCTTCCGGAACGAGCGCGACGAACTTCTGGAACGCCTCCAAGTAGCTTTCGAGGTCGGGATAAATATCGACGTGGTCGTGCTCGATCGACGTCAGGATCGCGACCTCAGGTCGGTAGTGCAGAAACTTCGCCGACTTCTCGAAGAAGGCGGTGTCGTATTCGTCGCCTTCGATCACGAAGGGCGGCTTGCGCAATGGGCGATCACCCATCGTCAGGCGCGCTTTGCTGGTCTGCGGCGCCCGGAAGCTGCGCGGGAAATTCTTGGGCAAGCCGCCAATCAGAAATCCCGGCGCAAAACCGCAGGCTTCCAACAAATGAGCGGCCATGGCAGTGGTCGTGGTCTTGCCGTGGGTACCCGCGACGACCAACGGTGAGGTGCTGCCGAGCACGAAGTCGCCCAGCGCTCCGGCGATGTGCGTGTAGGGCAGCCCGCGTTCGATCACGGCCACGACTTCTGGATTGTCCTTGCGACACACGTTGCCGATGATCGTCAGGTCCGGCGTGGGCTCCAGGTTCCGTGCGTCGAAGCCCGGCAGGCAACGCACGCCCCAGCTTTCCAGGGCGGGTCCCATCGGTGGCTCGAAAGCGACGTCGCTGCCCGACACTTGGTGGCCAAGCTCAATCAGCAAACCTGCCAGGGCGCCCATGCCCGTTCCCGCGACCGCTACGATATGGATATGCATGAGCTCCGTGTGCCGCATCCATCCGCCTCGGTTGATGGATGGTTCTCTAAGTGGTGTCCTATTGGCATAGCCCCGTGCGCGCTGCTAGCTTGCGGGCTCTGCTCGCTCTGCCGCGCCCGCCTTATCTCGACGCTCCTCACCGAACTATGAAAATCATCGACAAGCTTTCGGCGAAAACCCCGGCGTTTTCGTTTGAATTTTTCCCGCCAAAGGATCAAGTCGGGGTCGACCGCTTGTTCGAGACCGTGGCTCGCCTGAAGGCGTTCGACCCTGCATACGTGTCGGTGACTTATGGCGCGGGCGGTAGCACGCGCCGCCTGACGGTCGACTTGGTGCGGCGCATCAAGCGCGACGTGGGCCTGGAAGCCATGGCCCACCTGACCTGCGTTGGCGCGACCCGTGTCGAGATCGAAAGCGTGCTCGATCAGCTGCGCGAAGGCGGTATCGACAACGTGCTGGCGCTGCGTGGCGACCCGCCGAAGGGTGAAGCCAGCTTCGTGAAGTCCGCAGAGGGCTTTGGCTATGCCTCCGAGCTGACCGAGTTCATCGCGTCGAAGTACGATTTCTGTTTGGCAGGCGCATGCTATCCGGAGAGCCATCCTGAATCCGCCAGCCTGGAGCTCGATCTGCAGCATATCAAGCGCAAGGTCGAAGCCGGCGTGCAGGTGCTGGTCACGCAGCTGTTCTTCGACTCGCGCAGCTATTTTTCGTTCGTGGCGCGCGCACGCGCGGCCGGCATCCAAGTGCCGGTGATCGCCGGTATCATGCCGATCACGAATGTCTCGCAAATCAAGCGCTTTACGGCCATGTGCGGAGCTTCGCTCCCGGCTCCGCTGCTGGCACGCTTGGAGGCCGTAGGCACTGACGCGGCGGCAGTGCAGGCGATCGGCGTCGAGCACGCGACCGCGCAGTGTCGTGAGCTTCTCGCAGGCGGCGCGCCCGGCATTCATTTCTACACGTTGAACCGCTCGCCAGCGACGGTCGAAGTGCTCGAGCGCCTGCGTGGCTGAGTCGCGCTGACCAGCCCCGCTGCGCTGGCCCTCGCTCATTTTCGGATCACGATGCGTGTCTTGTCGCCGTCGCCGTCGCCGGCGCTGAGCGGGCCAACCAGACCATGCCAACCGTCGGGGATCTGCGGCGTGACCCATTGGTAGACGCGCTCTGCGTCGGCAGGTGACAGCTCGATCGCGCCAGAGCCGTGATCGACGCCGAAGCGGTCATGCCAGTACGCGCCGTACAAGAGCGTTCCGGAGGACAGCGTGAGCCCCCAGGGGGCGTCGAACACTTCGAAATTCTCGCCGAACGTATTCGGGTCGCGTGCCGCGAGCGTGATCTCTTTGCCCGTCACTTCGAACGTACCGAGCCACTTGTCGGCGTCATTCTGATGCGCGTCGCGGTTCACGCTCGCCAGAGTGACGAAAATAGCGCGTTTGCCCTCGTACATCGTGAGCGCGCCGGTGACGACGCTCAGATCGATCCAGTGCTGGGTGCCCTGCGCAAAATCGGGGAAGGTGCTTCTTTGCTGGACGACCAGCACGTCACGATGGCGCACCCAGTGACCGTCACTCGTCGCCCAGTACTTCACATCACCGATGCTGTGGAAGCGTCCGCTCAAGTGGAGCACTTCGCGAACGTTGAGCGCGTCGGCCTTTTGACTGTCCTCGCCGTCGAGCTTGAACGAATGCACGCCACGCTTGACGACAAAGGCGAGCGGTAGGTCTTCCTTCTTCGTCAGCTCCACGCCTTGAAACGCGGACGGTTCCGCAGCTTCCAGGTCGCTGGCGCGTACGAAGCGGCCGCTGGTGAGCAATGCCAGGCGCTGCACGGCGCCTTCCGGATCCTTCGCCGACCAAGAGCCGACCACGGCCATGCCGGCGCGGTGCTTGAGCTTGCCGACCTCGCGCACTGCGTCGTCGTGCTCGGGATCACGCTCGAAAATCGGCGTATCAGTGCGTGTGCGGGCGTACGTGTAAGGTAAAGGCTTGTCGAGGTTCGGCGTCAGCGCCATCGCGGTCAACGTGGGGTGAGCCATGTCGACGGTGGCGCTCTCGGTGGCGCATACGAAGCCACGCGGGCGCACCGGGTACCAACCTCCGCCGCAGCCGCGTCGCGAGTACGGCTCTGCTGCGCGAGCTACGCGCGCACCCGCATGCAGGTAGCCGAGCTCTCGCGCACCAGGTGCGGGGCGTTCGAGCACCGGCGTCACATTGGCGACGGCACCGAGCTTGGGCCCACTAGCGGGGGGCTCGGGAACGTTCGGGATGCTGTCGTCGGAGGCCGCTTTGGATAGACCCGGGTCTGCGTCGACGTGATGCGCGCCGCAGGCGGCAAGCCCGAGCCCGAGCCCGAGCCCGAGCCCGAGCAGCAAATACGTAGCGGTGCCGCGAGCGCGGCGCGTAGAAGCCGAAGCGTGCAGCAGGGCCATCCCTAAGCGGGTGCCATGGGCGGCCTGATTGGGCCAAATTTCAGGTGTCTTCGGCAGGCACCCGGAAGGCGTGCAGAACCCCGACAAGGGCGACCCGGGCGAGTGCGCCTGGCGGAGAAGCCCAGCGCGGCGCCGCTACGGGCCCGTGCTCCAGGTCGTGCAAACGCCGTTCAAGGCCGGCGGCGTAGGCGCCGGGATCAGCGGTGAAGTAACCGCCGCTGGCCAGTGCGTGCGAAAAGGCGGGCGCATTCCCCTCGGCGGCTGCGGCCAGAGCGCTTGGATAGCGCGTGGCTAGCAACTGGACGTAGTCCTGCGCGCCGGCTTGGGCGCTGTCGTAGCTGCGGAAGCGCGCTGTCACCTCGCGCAGCCCAGCGCCGTGCCCCTCGACGGTTTGCAGCTCGTTGCCGGGTGCCCGCGGGGCGGCCTTGATGCCTGCGAAATTATGACCAGGCATGCAGCGCCCAGCGTCTGTCTCCAGCGCCCAGTGGGCGGTCAGTATGGCAACGGCGCGTGGGCTCGGCGAACTACCGACCACCTTCGCCCACGCGTTGCCGAGCAACGCGTGGGCGTCGCGTGCAGCCAGCGGCGTTGATCGTCCCAGAGTTGCGCGAAAGGAGCGCACTGGCTTCGGCCTGCCCAGTGAAGCGGTTAGGATTGCGGGGTGCTCCAGCTCGATGCGCATCTCCGTTGAGTCGGCTCAGGCACGCTCTCAGTTGTGAGTATTGTCACCGTTTGTGTCGCAGCGTGGCTCCGACCGGACGGCCAGAATCGACTCGCGATGGACATCGAGCGCTGTTGTCGGCGTTGCGATTCGCAAACGCTCGCGGCGACTGTCGATCCGTATATCATCGTGTTGAAACTTCAACACGATCAGTGGTTCATGTCCGCACCCGGAGTGAGAAGAAATCGCCCTCCCTTGCCAACCATTTTCGGAAGGGAAGTGCGCCGGCGTCGTGTCGCGCTCGGGCTCACGCTCGAGCAACTCGCGGAACTCTCCGGCCTCACCCCTAACTATATCGGGACCGTCGAAAACGGTCGTCGCGATCCATCGCTGAGCACGGTCATGTCTCTCGCGAACGGCCTCGGCGTGCCGGCAGGTGAGCTCGTGGGCGGAGTCGCTGAGCTCAGCCCCGTCGGCATGGAAACCGCGCGCCTGATGGAGTCCGCTCCACCCGAGCTGCAGGACGCGATCCTCGAGCTTGCGCGCGCGATCGCGAAGCGCCGCCGTTGAGCTGGCGCGTGGCGAGCCCGAGTGCGTGCACGGGCCTAGGAAAATCCACGGCGTTCGCCGCGTGCCGGGCGCGTGGGGTTGACCTCGAGGCCTGAGTGTCCGAGATCGGGTGAGCCCAATGAAGCGACTGCTCTTTCTGTGTGCGTTGGTAGGCCTGGGGTTCAACGCCCGTAACGCCCGCGCGGATTCCGCGAACAACGATTGGGACGGCGGCTACAAGCAAGTCGCGACGCGTCGTTCGGGCTTCATGCTTGGGCTCACCACCGGTTTGGCCGTAGGTCGCGCGTACGGCTATCCCAACGAGCTCGCGAAGCTCGACGTGGCGCGCTACGAGCGCAACACCGCGTTCGCGCTCGGTAGGGCGAATCGCCTGTGGCTCGGCGGCGCCCTGACCGATTGGTTCGTATTTGGTTTCGGCTTGGAAGGCATCAGCCTGAAGCGCGACAACATTACCGCCGCCGGCGGCGCGTACATTTTTCACGTCGAAGGCTACCCACTCTTTTATCGCGGCGGGGTGTTCCGCGATCTCTCCTTGTTCGGCGACTTCGGCGCGGGTGGCATGAAGATCACCGGTCTCGACCGCAACGACGCCAACGGCGGCTTGCTGAGCGTGATCGGCCTCGGCGCAGGTTGGGATCCGGTGCGCTTCTGGCACTTCAACTTCGGGCCCGCTGTCTTGTACACGCACCTGTGGAGTCAGACGCTCACTGCCGACACCGTCTCGCTCGAAGCGCGTCTGACGTTCGTCGGCGGGCCGTAGCGTTTACTTCTTACGGCCGCTGACCACGCGCTCGATGCCGGCGAGGTCTTTGGCGCGCGCGATCTCGATAAATCCGGCAGTTTGTAGCAATTGTGCGACCGCGGGCGCTTGATCGAAGCCGCCTTCGAGGGCCAAGAGCCCGCCTGGGCGCAGGAACCGCCGCGCGTCGCCGACCAAGCGGCGCGTGACGTCCAAGCCGTCCGCGCCGCCGTCGAGTGCCAGGCGCGGCTCGAAGTCGCGCACGTCGGCGTCGAGGCCAGCGATCTCGCCGCTCGGAATGTACGGCGGGTTCGCCGTGATCAGCTCGAACTGTGAGTCAGCGGGCAGTGCGGCAAACAGATCGCCCTCGAGCACGGCTACGTTGTGCACCACGCCGGCGCGTTGCACGTTCTCGCGCGCCACGCTCGCGGCGTCGGCTGAAAGATCTACAGCTGTGACGCGCCACGTGGGGCGCTCTTTGGCGAACGCGATCGCGACGCAACCCGAACCAGTGCACAGATCGAGCATGCGGCCGTACAAGTGCGCCGCGCGCGTGCCGTTCAACGCTGTTTCGACTAGGATTTCGGTGTCGGGCCGTGGGATCAACACGCGCCGATCGACCACCATCGGCAGCGCGAAGAATTCGCGCCGCCCCAAGATGTAGGCGATGGGCTCGCCGCCGCGGCGACGCTTGATCAAGTCCCGATACCGCGTCAGCTCGCCTTCCGCGAGCGGCCGCTCCGCTTCGACAATCAGCTTGATGCGGTCGAGCCCCAGCGCCTCACCCAGCAAGAGCTCGGCATCGAGCCGCGCGCTCTTGTTGCCGCGCCGCTTGAAATCGTCCGTCGCCCAGGCGAGCACTCGCTTGATCGACCAGGGCTCTGAGTTCGTGTCGGTCACTTCGCTTCGGGGGATTCGGCGCTCGCAGGGGCAGCCGCCGGAATGCAAGCGATCTCCAGGCAGGCCTTGGCGACTTTGGTTTCAGCCGGGTCTGGGTACCACGCGGGCCGGTAAAACGAGAGTGAATCCGTGGTCCACTCGAGTTTCGCTTCGGCGAAGCGGCATCCGGCGGGCACGAGCACCGCGCGGCCGCCCTGCCACTCCCAGCGCCGCCCGGTCCAATCCCAAAACCCGTCGCGCCACACGCACTTGTTGCCCGAGCGAGGCGACAGCGGGATCTCTTCGATCCTCGCAGGGGGCGGCGGGAAATCCACGCTGACCGGTTGCGCCTTGGGTGGCTGCGCACCGCTCGGGACCGTGACCAAGTGTAGGCCGCCGCAGGCTGCAAGCGCGAGCGATGAGGCGACGAGGTGAGCCCACGCCCTCACGGAAACACTGCCTGCAGGATGACGTCCCCGAACAACATGTATTGGATGGTTGCGAGAGCCAAGAACGGGCCGAACGCCAAGCGCGCTTTGCCCAACCCGGGCTCGGGCTCGAAGGCTAGCGGATCGCGAGCGATCTCGCGTTCGAGCGCGGCGCGCTCTTCGCCGTCGCTGCTCTCCAGCAGTTGCTGCAGCTCGGCGCGCTCTCGAACTACCGCTTCGGGTTCTTCGAGACGGCCGCGCGCAAGGTACACGGCGAGCGCCATCAGACTGGCCTGCACCGCGCCGCCCAGCAACGCGAACAACGCGCCTTGCCAGCCGAACCAGGCGCCAGTGAGCATGACTAGCTTTGCATCGCCCAAGCCCATGCCGGGCATGCCGCGTAGCTTCCCGTACACGAAGTCGAACGGGAACCACACCACCATGAACCCGACAGCGGCGCCGATCGCGGCCTCTTTCAGGCTTATGTCGCGCACGGCAACGCTCGCCAAACCAAGCGCCGTGCCGCCCAGCGTAATCGGATCGGGCAGATACATGTGCTCGAGATCGATGAACGAAGCCGCCAGCAGACTGAGCGCCAGCGCGAGATACAGAGCGAACACCAGCACTACCCGCCACCACGCCGTCTCTTCGGGTAGCTCGAAGATGATCGCGCGTACGATGGCCCACGCGAGCAACCCGCCGAGCGCCTCGATCAACGGATAGCGCACCGAGATCTTGATCTTGCAGCAGCGCGCTCGTCCGCGCAGCAGGAGCCAGCCGAGCACCGGGATGTTGTCGTAAAAGCGGATCGATTCCCCGCAGCCAGGGCAGCGCGACCCTGGGTACGACAAACTCTCGCCCCGCGGCAGCCGATAAATCACCACGTTCAAGAAACTGCCAAACAGCAGCCCGAGCACCACGGCCACAACCGTAACGAAAGGCCCAGGAAGGTCAGCGAGCGTCACCAAACTCGGTCATAGCAAACTTTAGCCACCGCGTCGGCCGGCGATCGCCAACCAGGGGCGCGTGTCTCGCAGTCCTTTCATGGTTGGACCAAGATCTGCTCAACCGGCGGGGATGCCCAGACCTTCGAGGCAGCAGGAGCTTGCCGCGGACGCCCTCATCCGGACCTGGATCGGGGCGAACAACTTTCGACGCTTCGCAGAGGCCGAGCTACAAGCCCACGACCTGTCATTTTCCCTCTGGTGGGTCCTGTACGCCACCGATCAGCTGATTCGCGAGCTCGCCGATGACCACGCGATCAGCCAGCAAGCAGTTTCCCTACGCACGAAGCTAGACAAGAGCACTGTGTCCTACCTGATGGGCATACTCGCCGAGCGAGCACTGGTTGACCGTGGCCCCGACGCCTTCGATCGCTCCTACCGCATCATCCTGACTCAAAAAGGCCGGCAGCTCCTGGCACAATCGTGGGGCGCCATCGAACGCGCAGTGCAGCTCGCCCCTGCCGAGCCCATCCGGCGCGTCGCGCCCGCCCGGCGCATCAAACGCGCGGAGCGCTCAAGATGAACGCCGGTGGTCGCGGCCGTGCTGCAGCCGTTGACAGCGATTGCGGAATTGGCTCGCCTCCCCAAGACCTTCTTGTTCTGCCCCGGGGGCCCTGTTCGCAGTTCAAATCCAAGTTGGAATTCGAACATGGATTCGGACTTTGCACACCGCTTCCGCCGTGCGCGTGGACCGCGCGCGCTCGCCACTCGCCACTCGCCACTCGCCACTCGCCACTCGCCACTCGCCACTCGAGGCGCCCGCTCGGCACCTCCGTTCACATCCCTCCGCACTGCCGTTTCAAGTTGGAATTCGAACTTGGACCTGGGTTTGCGCAGTGCGGTGATAGCGGGGAGCGGGCGGTGATAATGGGGGAGCCCGGGCGGTGATAGCGGGGGATCGGGCATCGCGGTAACGTCGGGCGATGGCTGAAGAGGCGACCACGCTTTCGCTTGAACGATATGCGCCGGATGCGAAGGCGCTGGTGGCAGCTGCGCAGGCGTTGGCCGATGAGCGCAAACACGCTGAGGTTCAGCCGCTGCATTTGTTGGTGCGCGCGCTGGGGCGAGATTTGGGTGTGCGCGCGGTGTTCGAGCGGGGCGTGAGCAATTTGCTCGAGCTCGAGGCGGGCTTGGAACGGGCTCTGAACAATTTGCCGCGCTCGAACGAGCCCGCCTATTTGTCCGTGGCGATGCTGGATCTGCTGGAGCGCGCGCAGCGTGAGGCGGATCGGGAGCGTTCTGTGAAGGTGCTGGTCGAGCAGGTCGTCAATGCGCTGTCGCAGGAGATTCGCGGGCCAGCGGGTGAGCTGATGACGGCGTTCGGCGTGCTGCCCGGATCGTTGCGTCCGCACATGTCGGCGCTGCGTTCGATGTCGCAAGTGGCCCGTGGCGCGAGCTCGAGCGCCGGTAGCTTCACGCGGCCATTGCTCGGCGATCCGAGCGAACCGGTGCTCTTGCGCGTGGGCGAGGTGCGGCGCCTGCTCACGATTCTCGAGCGCAGTCAAAAGAGTCATCCCTTGCTCGTTGGTGAGGCGGGAGTCGGCAAGGGCGCGGTCGTGCGGGCGCTTTCGCAGCGGATTGCCTGCGGGGATGTGCCGACCAGCTTGGTGTCCACGAAACTGCTAGAAATCGACACGGGCGCCTTGCTCAGCGGCGCGCGGTTGCGCGGCGAGATCGAAGAGCGCGTGAAGAGGCTGCTCAGCGACATCGCGCTGTCGCCGATTATTTTGGTGGTGCGCAACGTCGAGCAGTTGTTCGGCCAAGGTCCGTCCGGGACGGCGATCGGTGATGTGCTCAAGCCCGCGCTACTGCGCTCGGAGTTTCGATTGCTCGCGACCACTACGCCGGAGGGCTTGAAGCGGCTGGAAGAGCGAGACGCCCAAGTGCTGCGCCTGTTCACGCGCCTACCGATCGCGGAGCCGTCGCTCGAGGAAGCGACGGAAATCGTGCGCGGTGTGGCAGTGCGCTACGAGCGTCATCACGGCGTCGAGATCAGCGAGCGCGCGATCTTGGTCTCCGTTCAGCTCGCCAAGCGCTATGTGCCCGAACGCTGTTTGCCGGATAGCGCGCTGGATCTGCTCGACGAAGCCGCCGCCGCAAAACGCGTCGAGGTCGACGGCATCTCCAGCGAGTCGGACGGCCTGCTGCGCCGGCTGGAGTCGGTGCAGGCGCAAATGCGCACGCTGGGCCATAGCGAAGACACCGAAAGCCTAGCTGCGCGCCAAAAGTTGCAAGATGAGTTGCCCGGACTCGAGCAGAAAACCAAGCAAATTCGTGCGGATATGGAAGCTCGTCGCGGGGTGGTCGGAGCCGTTCGCCAGTTGCGCACTGAGCTTGCCGGAGCTCGCGAGGAACACGACCGCGCCTTGGCCGACAAGAACTTCACCCGTTTGGGTGAGCTCGAGCACAGCACGCTTCCGGAGCTCGAAGCGCGCTTGGCCAAGGCCGAGGAGTCGGCGAAGAGCAGCGGCGAGCCGCCGCCGCGCATTTTGGGTGAGCGCGAGGTTGCGATTACTCTCGCGGGTTGGACCGGTATTCCGGTGGCCAAGATGCTCGAGGGTGAAGCTGACAAGCTGCTCAAGATGGAAGAGCGCTTGGCGCAACGCGTGGTCGGTCAAGAAGACGCGGTCGCTGCTGTCGCGCGCGCCGTGCGCCGCGGTCGAGTCGGCCTACGGGATCCGGGCAAGCCCATCGGGTCGTTCCTATTTTTGGGTCCGAGTGGTGTCGGCAAGACCGAGCTAGCCAAGGCACTGGCACGCTTTCTGTTCGACGACGATCAGGCGCTGACGCGCTTGGACATGAGCGAGTTCATGGAGCGGCACATGGCGCAGCGCTTGATCGGCGCGCCGCCCGGCTACGCCGACAGCGAACAGGGCGGATTTTTGACAGAAGCCGTGCGCAAAAGGCCGTATTCCGTGCTGCTCTTCGACGAAGTGGAGAAGGCGCACCAAGACGTTTTCAACCTGCTCTTGCAGGTCTTGGATGACGGTCGACTCACGGACGGCCGCGGCAGGCTGGCGGATTTTTCGAACACGGTGGTGATCATGACCAGCAACATCGGCTCCGAGCGCATCCTGGAGAGCGATCCGAAGCTGTTCGAAACCGAGGCGGGGCGCGACGCGCTGCGCGACGTGCTGCTCGACGGCTTGCGCGAGTTCTTTCGCCCCGAGTTCCTGAACCGCATCGACGAGACGCTGCTGTTTCGACCCCTGACCAAGCTGCACCTTCGGCAGGTCGTGGACATTCAGCTCGGCCACCTCGAGCGTTTGCTCGCGGATCGTCGCTTGAAGCTCGATCTCGACGAGGCGGCGAAGGGCTATCTGGTCGACCGCGGCTACGAGCCGGCGCTCGGCGCGCGCCCGATCAAGCGCAGCATCCTGCGCAATTTGCAGGACCCTTTGGCTCACGCGCTGCTCTCTGGAAAGTTCCCGGACGGCGCCACGATCCGTGTGCGCGTCGTGGGTGAAGAGCTAGGCTTCGAGAGCTGACCTGCAAGAGTGGCGGGTTACTTGTGGAACGCCCCGAAAGCGATGCCGAAGCCGAACAACGCCAGGTAGGCGAAGAAGAGGAGCACGTGCAGTCCGACGAAGATCCCGCCCAGGATCATACCGGCTAGCGCGGCCTGATCTCCGCCCAACTGGCCCTGGCTTTCGCGAATCGTGCGGCGCGCTCGCGCGCCGAGCCAAAGCGCCAGAAATCCCAGTGGAAAGCAGCCCCAGGACATGATCCCGCAGACCAGTGCGCCGATCGCGTCGGAAGAAGTCGGCGGCGCGTAGCGGGCTGGACCGTGATACCCCGCATAGCTGCCGACCGGTGGCGGCTCGAACGGGTTCGCGGGCGGCGCAGGTGGAAGCGGACCGGGAGAGCCCGGGTCGGGAGGGAGATTCACTGGCTGCGTCCGATACGCTGCCGGAAGCTCTCCAGGCAACCGTGGGCTTGCTGCGTGGTCTCGACGCAGGCGAGCAGCTCGCGGTCATACGGCTTGGTTAGGCACTGTCGAGTCTCTTCGTCGATCTGAGCTTGCAGCTCGGGGGTGAGTATCGGGCTATCCGTGCTCATGCGAGCGGCCATTTCCGCGAAGCGCTCGCACTCCTCCGGTCCGGGTGCTTTGCGCTCGCAGCCGCAAAGCGCTGCGCTGAGCAGCGTCGGTGCGATGAGTCCAAGGCGGAGCGTGCGGCGCGCGCGCATCTCAGCCTCGCAGCGTAGCCCCGAATTCGGTTTGTGCGGCCTTCAGCATGCGGCCCTGTACTTCGTCGACCTCTTTGTCGGTCAGGGTGCGCGCTTCTTCGCTTTGCGAGCGGGCCTTCGGATCACGGCAAATAACCCGGAAAGTTAGCGATTTTTGGCCGGTAGGCAAGAACCCGCCACGGAATAGCGCGACCAGCTCGATCGACTCGCACAATGTGCCGCCGGCTTGCTCCAAGATTTCGCCGACCTTGCCCGCGCCGATCCCGTCGCTCACCACCAATGACAGATCGCGCGTCACGGCGGGCAAACGCGGGATGGCGCGGAACTCAGGCACGACTTTGCCGAGGCGTTGTACGGCTTCCAGATCGAGCTCGATGATCTGCGCGCCGGCGCCGAGGTCGAGCGCATCCACCACGTCGGGGTGGAGCGGTCCGAGGTGCCCGAGCAGGGCTCCGCCGATTCTGATCTCGCTCGCGCCGCGTGGATGTAAATGGGCAGGTCGAGCTTCGGCTGACGTCAACTGGACGGTCGCGCGTTGCCCGGTGACGCGCTCGGTCAGCTCGAGCGCGAGGCCCTTGGCGTCGTACACGTCGACGTCCTCGGGCTTCAGCGTTAGGTACTCTTGGCGGGGACCGGCGAGCACCGCGGCAAAGCGCAATTCTTCCCGGGGCAAGATGCCGACGTCTGCCGCCAAACGCGGGCGCGCGCCTGACGCTGCTTCAGCGACGGGCGCGCCGAAACAGCTGCCGACGGTGAATAGACGGGCGCGCGCTTCACCGCGGCGGCGCGCGCGACGAAGCGCCTCGAGCAACCCGGGCAGTAGGCTCGTGCGCATCACGTTGCGCTCCTCGCTGAGCGGGTTACTGAGCCAAACGCTGGGCTTCGGGGCGTGCACCTTGGCGAGATCGGCCTCTGACACGAAAGCGAAGGTCACTGCTTCAGACAAGCCGAGCGCCACGGCAGCAGCACCCACGTCACGCTCGAGCTTACCCGTGCGGCGCGGAGGCTGCGGGATCACCGGCGGTAAGCGCGTCGGAATCGCGTCAAGCCCGCGCACGCGGCAAATCTCTTCGATCAAGGAGGCCTCGCGCTTCACCTCGGGTCGAAATGAAACCATGCCGACGCGCAGCGTGGCGTTTGCACCGCTGCCCTTGGCTTCGAGAATCGGAAAGCCGAGCCGCTCGAGGATCGCGCGCGCTTCGTCGAACGGCACGGAGACGCCGAGCACCGCGTCCAAGCGCGCCGAGCGCAGCGTGATTTCCCGGAGCACGGGCTGTGTGCCGCGCGCGTCGATCGACCCTGGGACGGCCGCGCCCGAAGCCAGCTCGGTCAGTAATGTTTTAGCGCGCGCGAGCACGTGTGAAATCGCCGCGTAGTCGACGCCGCGCTCGAAGCGATGGCTGGCTTCGGTGTGCAGGCCGTAACGGCGCGCGCTGCGCCGCACTCCGCGCGGCGTGAAGTACGCACACTCCAGCAAAACGCGTTGCGTGGTAGCGCGGATTTCGCTGTCAAGACCGCCCATCACGCCGGCTAGCGCGCTCGGCCCTTGGGCATCAGCGATCACCAGATCATCCGCGTCCAGGGTGCGGGCCACGCCGTCGAGTGTCGAGAACGGTTCTCCGGCGCGTGCACGGCGCACGATGATCTGCGCGCCGTGCACGCGCTCCAAGTCGAAGGCGTGCAATGGTTGCCCGAACTCGAGCAGCAGCAGGTTTGTGATGTCGACGACGTTGGAAATCGGCCGCACGCCGAGGCTTTGCAGGCGCCACTTTAGCCACAACGGCGACGGCGCGACGACCACGCCAAGCACGGCACCCGCGGCGTAGTGCGGGCAGCGCTCGGTATCGCGATTCTCGACTTTGATCAGTGCCGCGAGCTCTTCGCTGGCCTGGCGCAGCGGTGTCCCCACGGCCGGGGGAGTGAAGGGCAGGGCGAGCAGCGCGGCCAGCTCACGTGCCAACCCGACGTGTCCGAGCGCGTCCGGCCGGTTCGGCATCACGTCGAGCTCGTAGATCGTGTCCTGCGCGGCGGGGAAGGCATCCACGAAGCGCGCGCCCGGCGTGGCGGAGCCCTCGGGCAAGATCAAAATGCCTTCGGCGCTCTCGGCCAGCCCGAGCTCGGTTTCGCTGCACAGCATGCCCTCGCTGATGACGCCGCCGATGTCCTTCGGCGTGAGCGGCCCACCCATACCGGGCAGCACCGCCCCGAGCGGTGCCAGCACGACCAAGCCGCCCGGTGCAGGCACGTTGCTCGCGCCGCACACCACGCGCTGCTCCACGCCGCCGCGGTCGATAGTCACCAAGTTGAGCGAGGCGCGCTTCGGGTGCGGCTCCTTGCCGAGCACCTTGACGACCAAGATCGACCCGAGCCCCGCGCCGATCTTGCGCATGCCGTCGACCGCGATGCCGGCCCCGCCAAAGCGGAGCGCCACCTCCTCCGGCGACGCAGTCAGACCCGGCAGCAGCTCTTTCAGCCAACGATAGGAAGCGCGCATGAGGGGCGGCTTTTAGCACGGCAAAGCGGGATTTGCCCGGGGTTTACGGCGCACTGAGCACGCGAGAAATCCCACGCAGCACTCCTGTGTCGCCGTGCCCGTGGGGATTGTACACCACGAGCGCGGCAGCTCAGGGGCGAGTCTGACTGATTACGGGTGAGGAGGCGCGCCGCCCGGCATTCCAGACCCTAAGTGGTGGGCGTTCGGGTGATCCGCGTCGGAGCTGCCGGGCTTTTTGACGTCCGCGGGGGCTGCTTTTTGGAACTTCTTCGGTTCCGCAGTGGCCCACTCAGTGGCCCAGGAGCTGATGCTCCAAATCTGCTCGTTGCCGCTGACCTTGGCCCAGTGGCTCGAGCCCTCGGCGGTCGCGCCGAACTTGATCTCGCGCTTGGCGCCGTCCTTGAGCGAGATCGTGAGCGTCGCCAGGGGCTTGTCTAGACCAACGTCTGCGTCGGTCTTGCTCGCCTCGGCGAAGTTGTCGGCGCTGAGCGCCTTGTAAGCGCGCAGCAGGTCGACAGGCTTCGAGTCGTCGTAGTCCTTGATCGGCTCGGCGCTGCCGCCTTTCGCGGGCTTGAACTCGTCCTTGGTAGCCTTGCCCTTGTCGAACGAAAACTCGAAGCTACCGTGCTCATTTTCGATCGTGACGTTGGTGACGTCCGTCTCTTCGAACTTCCACAGCGACATGTCGCGCCAGCCCTTCACGTCGCGCGCGTACAAGTAGCTCGAGTAGCCCTTGGTTGCGTACACGCCGTCCTTGCCGCCAATGCGCGTCATTTGCCCGCGGCCGCCGCTCTCGCCGAAGTACACGTCGAGCGCAACTCCGTTGCCCTTGGAGAACACCGCGTGCAGCGCCTTGTCGTCCGAGAGCTCGAACTTCGAGTAGCTGGTCTTGCTCGAGTCGATCAGCTCGCTCACTTTGAGCGACTTCAAGTTGTCGAGTAGTGACTTCACGTTGGCTTGATTGGCCGCGGCGTTGACCGGCTTGGTGAGTTTCCAGTCCTCGCCCGTCTTGGTTAGCTCGATCTCCACCGGCGCGCCCGCGTCACCCGCGGGTTTGCTGATCGTGATCTTGTCGATCTTCTTTAGATCGTCGTCGCTGAGCTCGATCTTTGGTAGCGCTGCCGCTTGCCCCGACAGGGTGTACGACTGCGCTTCCTGGGCTTCTTTCTTGTTTTGCAAGAACAGCGCGCCGCCGAGAACGGCGAGCACGCCCAGCGAGATGTACAGTTTGTTTTCGGTGCTGAGTGCCATGACTGGTTTCCCGAGGCTCAGATCTTGAGCAAATCGCGTTGAGCTTGGCGTTGGCGCCAGCGCAGGAGGCCGAAGGCGGCGAACAGCACGGGCACTCCGAAGGTGAGCGTCCACTGCACGTTGGTTTGCATCGATTTACGCGCTGAACGGTATTCCTCGTCCTTGCGCTTGCTCTCTGCTTCGTCCTCGGTGGCCGAGAATTTCGGCTTCGAGATGTTCGAGTAAGTCAGGTTCGGATCGCCGATCAGCTTGGCGCTGGCAGCCACCAGATCCGAATCACCCGCCATCCAGTCCAGCGTGTTCTTGAGCGAGAGGATCGTGCTGGTCAGGTACTTGGTGTACGGTTGAGCGAACATTAGGAGCTGCGGGTCACCACCCACCGCTCCGAACATCTGGAACTGCCCGCCGAGCTCCGGACCGTTGCCCGCGTAGGCGAACGGGTTGGTCAAGAACTCGCTCGAAGAGATGACGAGCACGCGCGATTCGCTCGGAGCGCGCTCGGCGGGCTTGATGTCGTCACCCGGGTTGCCCGAGAACGCGCTCTTCAGCTTGCCGACCGCCGTCGCGGCGATCACGCGCTGCTCTTGCGGGGGCTTCGGGTCCCAGTGCTCGCGCAGCTTCATGTCGACGGTGTCGGACGTAACGACGCTGGTGGCCGGTGTGGTGCGCGCCACGGCCGACACTTTGACGTCCGCCGGTTGCTTGCTCTTGTCGAGAGTCAGGCTCGAGGGGAACGGGAAGATTGCTTCGTCCATGCGGAAGAAGCCCGCGAACGAGTTGTCGAGCAATTTATCGTTTTCGCCGTCGAAGCGCGGGTCGGCGACCACGTGCGCGATGGCCGGGTGCCGGATCCAGGTCACGCCGCCCTGCGTCGGCACGCCGATGCGAAACGAAGAGCCGTAGTCGAACACGGCATCCTTGTTCATCTTGATGCCGTAGCCGGTGAGCAGCTTGTCGAGTCCGTGCAGGCTCAACGTGGCGTTCATCGTCGCGTCGTTGGCCTTCATGGTCACCGCCGAGGCGTACACGACCAGCGACTTGCCGCCGAGCATCAGGAACTCGTCGATGCGACGCAGCTCCTTCTCGTCGTAGTCCTTCTGCGGCTCGGTGATGATCAGACCGACCAAGTCCTTGTCGATCGCGCTCGCGCCACCCTTCAGGTCGACCTCCTCGAGCTTATAGAACGGGAATGCCTGCTCGATGATGCCCTGCATGCTGGGGCCTGCGCCCTGCTTGCCTTGCTTGGCCACCAAGTTCGCGTCGCTGAGCTTGAACTCGTCCTTGCCGGTGATGACGCCGACTCGGTGCTTGATGTTGTCGGCCTTGTCGCGAATTTCGCGGATCTTGTTGGTGATCCAGAACTCGAGACCCTCGGCCTGCATGATCTGCGGGATGACGGCTTTTTCGCTGCCGTACTTGAGTACCAGGCCCATGTAGCCTTGGGTAATCGACGCTTGGTCCTCACCCGTTTGGTTCGTTTCCCCGAACGGGGTCTCGGTCAGGCCGGCTTCTTTGGCCTGGGCGCGCAGCTCGTCCGTGTTCGGCTCGATGATCGTGAACTTGAACTTGCCGCCGCCCGCTCGCTCGTACTCTTTGAGCAGGTCGGTCAGATCGCGGACGAAGGCGTCGAGCTGTGGCAGGCCGGTCTTCACGTAGGCATCGACCTGAACGGTGCTGTTCAAGCCGCGGATCAAGCGCCCGCTGCCCGCCGACAGCGTGTAGCGCTCGGTCTTGGTGGTGTCCCAGCGATGGTAGGCTTTGGCGCCCAGCACGTTGGCGACGATCGCGATGGCCGCGATTACGAGAATGTACAGGCCGGTTTGCGCGGCCGCTTTACGGCGATGTTCTTGGGTAGCCATGGCTCATGCCCACTTTCGGCGCTCGAGCGCCCGGAAAGCCACCATCAGCGAGAGCGCGGTGACCGAGAGGAAAAAGACCACGTCGCGCGAGTCGACGAGGCCGCGCCAAAAATTGCTGAGGCGCGATTGAAAGCTCACGTAGTTGAGCAGAATGGCCAGCGTGCCTCCGGCCTTGCTGGCGAGATCGCCGAACAACCAGAGCGCGCCCAGCACGAAGAACGTGATGAAGAACGCGACCGCTTGGCTCTCGGTGAGCGCGCTGATCAGCAGACCCACGGCGACCGCTGCGGCGCTGAACAGAACCATGCCCAAGTAACCGCTGGCCACCGGCCCCGCATCGAGCGGACCCAGATTCCACGGCCATTTGAACATGATGATCGGGTAAGCCAGCGTCGACAGCACCAGCACCAACACCAGGCCCAGGGCGCCCAGGTATTTGCCGAGCACTACGTCGCTGTCTTTGACGGGCAAGGTGATCAGCATCTCGAGCGTGCCGCTGCGTCGCTCTTCAGCGAGCAAGCGCATGGTCACGACCGGCACGACCAAGAAGGAGAGGCCCATCGGTGCAGACTCGAACAAGCGTGAGACCGATGCGCGGTCCAGCTGCCAGAAGCCGCCGTTCAAGAAGAAGAACATCAACCCGAGCGCGAAGAAGCTCAGGCAAATCACGATGTAGGCGATGGGGGAGTCGAAATAGGAGCGAAATTCGCGCTTGGCGATGATCAACATCGGAGACATGGCTCAGTTCTTCCCTTTGGACTTCACGTCCGCTTCTTCGTCCTCGTCGTCGTCCTCGTCCGACTCTTCGTCTTCGTCGATGTCGGAGCCGGCCGCGGCTGCCACCTCGTCGTCGTCCTCGTCGCTCTCTTCGTCGGCCGCGGCCCACCCGGCGCCGCGGTCGAGCTTCTCGTCGCCGCGCGTGAGGTCGCGGAACACGGCGTCCAAGCTCTGCGCGTCGCGGCGTAGCTCGAGCAGCGTCCAACCCTTGGCCACCATCAGCCGGAAGATCTCGGCGCGAATGTCCGAGTCCTGAGCGCCGCTCAGCTCGAACCTGTGTGCCTTCTCGTCCGTCGGCAGCTCACGCACCGACTTCACGCCGCCCAGGCGTTCCAAAGCCTCTTGCGCTTGCGCGGCCAGCGGAGGCTTATTTCCGGCTTCGGCACGCTGCTCGTCGATCGCGACGACGTAGCGCACGCGGCCCGTCGTGCCGCGGATCTGGTCCAGCGGACCGTCGGCCACGACGCGACCCTTGCTGACGATGATGGCGCGAGCACAGGCCTCCTCCACCTCCGCGAGGTTATGGGTCGACAGCAGAATCGTGCGATCTTTGCCGATTTCTTTGATGTACCGGAGCACTTCGGCCTTCTCGTTCGGATCGAGATCGCTGGTCGGCTCGTCGAGGATCAAGATTGGCGGATCGTGAATCAGCGCTTGGCCGAGGCCGACGCGCTGACGATAGCCGTGCGAGAGCGTAGAGATGTCTTTGCCGAGCGATTGCGCCAAGCCGCAGACCTCGACCACCTTCTTCAACCGCTTCTTGAAGGTGCTCTCGTCGAGCCCGCGGATTTCCGCGGCGAACTTCAAGTACTCCCAGACGGTCATGTCCGTGTACAGCGGAGCGCGCTGCGGCAGATAACCGATGGAGCGACGAACCTCGAGCGGGTTGTCGAACACGTCGCTCCCGTTCACCTTCGCTGAGCCAGTGCTCGGCGAGATGAAGCAGGTCAGGATGCGCATCGTGGTCGACTTGCCGGCGCCGTTGGGCCCCAGGAAGCCGACGACTTCGCCGCGCTTCACTTCGAAATTCACTTTATCCAGGGCGCGCACAGCCCCAAATCGCTTAGTCAGCCCATTCGCCTGGATCATGACGTCGGTAGCCATCCGACCTCCGTTTCGAAACCCCAATTATCGGGGAAAAATGCGGGAAAATACCTCGGCCAGGAATGTTTCCGGCCGAAGGCCGCGGCATCCTAGCGGGGGCATGATCGCTGTCAACTCGTGTTCTCGTGCCTAGCCGGGACCCCCGGCACGCGAAGAACAGAGGGAGTGAGAGGATATTCCCTCATCGTGAAACACAGCTCGCTTAGCCTTCCGTTTCTTGGGCGGTTGGCCGGTCAGCTGGGGCTTCGAATCGAACGTGCGCGTCGACGGCGCTTCGCAGGCAGTCTGGAGCGAGCTTCCAAGTAGGGCGCATCTGGCACCTCGAGGAGGCGCTAGCGTCGCCGCCCGCCGAGATCCGGCACGACGACGTGCTCACCCAGGTGAAGCTGCCATACCCTGCAATGTAGCAGGATTCTCAGGGCGGCTGTCTTTGGCCCGATGCCGACGCGGTCAGTGGTCCGCGTTGGCGCCCGCGCCACCCGCGTCTGCACCGCTCGCGCCCGCACCCGTCGTGCCTGCTGTGACGGCCTGTGCGCCCGCGCCGCCATTGAGCTGGCCAGCATTGGTACGGAGATCGACGACGGCTTCGCCCCAGCTGCCGCAGATCGTCGGATCGGGAAGGTTGTAAGTATCGGCGGTGCTGTAGAACGTCTGCACGTAGGTCGTCGATGCTCGTATCAGCTCCGTGCTGATGCCATCATGATCCACGCTGAGCGTGTAGAGGTCGGTTCTCGTGTAGTCGCTGGTCTGATCGGGCGGGAGGACCCAATTGAGCTCGACGTACGGTTCGCGGGATGGGTCGTTGTGAACCACCACGGTGACGCCACCCTCCGGAGATGGCGCGGAGCCACCACGGAAATCCGAAGATCCACTCAGTTCGATCTGCAGGCACCCGTTGTTGCGGCACGCATGAAACACACCGGTCTGCGCAACCGCAATCGGCAGCGAAAAGTCCGCGGAAATGTCGGCGGAAGTGACCGCAACTACCGCGGGGCACCAGTCCGTGGCTTTACCGCCGCCCTGACCCGCCGATTGATCACCGCCCGCACCCGGCACCGCTTTGGTCCCGTCTGAGCTACACGCGATCGTCAACAAGGCTGCACCGACGACCCCCGCCGCACCCCGCAATAAATTTCTCATCGATTCGCTCTCCTGCCGAGGAGTGGGCAGGAACCGTGCCGGCATCGGTGGCGCGAGAAAAATGTCGGCGAAGCCGCACGAAATGCGCGTCCCCGGCGCCGAAGGTCGCGCTGCGGGACCATCAATACAAGGAGTCAGGACACGTCGATCCCGCCGCTGTGCCAACCTGTGCCTGCAGTGCTGCGCCGAGCGGTTCGGGCATGCGATTCCGCGTTGCGCGGGTGGCCGGTCAGTGCTTGCTCAGCGCTGCCTTTTCCAAGTTCGACATGCGACGCATCACTTCCTCGTGGAAGTTGTCGACCTTCTCGTGGAGGTGCCCGATCTCGAGCTCCGCTTTCAGGTTCACCTGATACTCGATGTCGTTTCTGACGCGGTCGCGCGCGACTTGGCGGTTTTGGCTTAGCAGCACGAACACCGACAAGATGATGGCTTCGAGCGAGACGACCATCGTCAGCAGGCCGAACGGAAACGGATCGAAATTTCCGAAGCTCAGGTGCGAAAGCGGCCCGATGTTGAGCACGATCCAAATGAAGAACAGGCCCAGATGGATGAACAGGAAGTCCAAGCTGCCGCTGAACTCCGAGATCCAGTCGGCGACCTTCATCACCGTCGTGCGCTTGTCCTCGGTCTCCTCGTTGATGTCGCGCGACACGCTGTGCCGCAGTAATTTCGAGGTTTCGCGCAAGCGGCGGCCGCTCGCGGTGAGCAGGTTGAAGGCCGCAGCGGGACACACTCGTAGGAACTCTTCGAGATCGCCGCGGTCCACAACGACGGCATCTAGAGCCTCGACGACGACCGCGGAGGCCGTGCGCGGGCCGCCGTCCAGCAGTGAGATTTCACCGAAGAAGTCCCCGGCGCGTGCGGTCTCGAGCACGATGCGCTCGCCGGTGTCGTTCTTGGAGAAGATTTCGACGATGCCGCTGCGCACGATGTACAGCGAATCCCCCGGGTCGCCGTAGCCGAACATCACGTGGCCGGCGGGTGCGGTCGTGGTTTCGACGCGCGCGGCTAGCAGTGCGCGCTGTTCTTGATCGAGCAGCGAGAAGAACGGAACTTCAGCCAAGTGTTCGGGATCGACGGTCAAGTTGGGCCTCGGCTCGAGCCTACCTGCCCGCCCCGACCCTGCGCAAATTGGCCAGTTTCCCCGCGTTCCCCAAGCTCTGCTAAATACTGAGCTAGTCTCTCAACCGATCCCAAAATGTCGAACGAGGTTCACGAGGGCCAGGTACTGGCGGGAAAGTTCCGGATCGAGCGCGTGCTCGGTCAGGGCGGCATGGGCGTGGTCGTGGCGGCGACGCATTTGCAGCTGGACGAGCGGGTGGCGCTGAAGTTCCTGTTGCCCGACGCCCTCAGCAATCCCGAAGCGGTCGAGCGCTTTGCGCGCGAGGCCCGCGCCGCGGTCAAGATCAAGAGCGAGCACGTCGCGCGCGTTTCCGACGTCGGTACGTTGGAGAGCGGCTCTCCTTACATGGTGATGGAGTATCTGGAGGGACAGGACCTGGCCGGCTACGTGCACACGAACGGCGCCATGGCCGTGCCGGCCGCCGTCGAGTTCGTGCTGCAGGCGTGCGAGGCGATTGGCGAAGCGCACGCGCTCGGTATCGTGCATAGAGACCTCAAACCCGCGAACCTGTTCGTGACGCGGCGGGTCGACGGCAGCCCGTGCATCAAGGTGCTGGATTTCGGCATCTCGAAGCTCACCGCACTGGGCGGCGGTGCGGATCTCGGTATGACCAAGACCAGCTCGGTCATGGGCTCGCCGCTGTACATGTCGCCCGAGCAGATGAGCTCGACGCGCAACGTGGACATGCGCACCGACATCTGGGCGCTGGGTGTGATCTTGTACGAGATTCTGACTGGGCGCGTGCCGTTCGAAGCCGAAACGATGCCTCAACTGTGCGGCATGATCTTGCAGGACCCGCCGCGCCCGCTCCGCGATTTACGGCCTGATTTGCCGGATGCCTTGCAAGCGGTGATCTTTCGCTGTTTGGAGAAGAGCCGAGACCGGCGTTTCGCGAACGTCGCGGACTTGGCCGCGGCGTTGGCTCCGTTCGGCGCGCCCTCGGCGCAGCGCTCGGCGGAACGCATTTCGCGCGTGCTCGGCGCAGCGGGCATTCAGAGCACCCAGAATCGGGGTGTCGTGCCGACGCCTCCGCCTGACACCAACACTGCCAGCAATTGGGGAGGGTCGCAGGCTTCGAAGAGGTCGCGCGCACCCCTGTTCATCGCCCTGCTCGCTGGGCTTTTGGTGTTGGGGGGCGTGCTCGTGCTCGTCACGCGCACGCATGCTCGGGTAGAGTCTGCGGCGGAGCCCGTGAGCGCGCCGCTGCCCGTCGCTGCCACGCAAGCCGCACCCGCGGTGACTGCAATGACTGCGCCGCCGGCAGGACCCGCGCCGCCATCCGCGAGCGCAGCT
>OLLW01000123.1_pt1 | contig 28996 bp, 20 predicted proteins | sample 1604611 | NCBI WGS metagenome assembly OLLW01 (sample SAMEA104055725, study PRJEB20765) | soil metagenome | biome: Arctic tundra; feature: Polygonal ground; material: soil | place: USA | collected 2011-09 | depth 0-0.5 m | reverse complement strand
CGCTACTTGGCAGATCGGCTAGGCGGAGGGGCTGCCTCGACGCGAAACTCCGAGGAATATGACAAGCTCATGCCGGGCACACCATAAAGAAAGCCCCAGGCTCTTACGAGCCTGAGGCTTTCAATACATACATACCCAGGAGTAAACCGAGACGAGACGAGACGTTACTTAATGAGCGAAAGATCAGCCGCTTTGGCGGCGTTGGAACGCAGGGACGTCCCAATCAGTGTCGATGTTCGACGGAAACGTGATGCGCTCGCGGACGGGCAAGGACATTTGCGAATCGCGGCCGCCCGCGGCAGTCGTGATTTGCGGCGCGGCGGGACGGCGCGTGGAGTACGCGGGAACGGGGGCTTCGGTCCGAGCCGGTACCTGCGAACGCGGCGCGGGCGCCAGGCTCTCGCGAGTTTCCGGGCGAACCACGGTGGCGCGGGCGCCGCGAGAGACTTCGACCGGCATTTCGTCGCTGGCATGTTGGAAGCCAGTGGCGATGACCGTCACCTTGAGCGTGTCGGCCATGTTCTCGTCGATGCTGGCACCGAAGATGATGTTGGCGTCCTCGTGCGCTTGCTCCTGAATGAGCGAAGCCGCCTCTTGGATTTCCTTCATCTTCATGTCCGGGCCACCGACCACGTTGATCAGCACGCCGGTTGCGCCGTGCACCGAGATGTTGTCGAGCAGCGGCGATTGAACGGCTTGTTCCGCAGCCAAGCGCGCGCGGCCCTCGCCCTTCGCACAACCGGTGCCCATCAGAGCGCGGCCCATGCCGGCCATGACCGTACGCACGTCGGCAAAGTCGACGTTCACGATGCCGTCCAACGTGATCAGGTCGCTGATGCCGCGCACGGCTTGAAACAGGACTTCGTCGGCCTTGCGAAACGCTTCGACAAACGTCAGATCGTCGTCCGCGAGCATCATCAGCTTCTCGTTCGGGATGGTGATCAGCGTGTCGACGTGCTCGCTCAGCGCGGCCAGGCCTGCCTCCGCGCGACGCGATCGCTGACGACCTTCGAAGCTGAAGGGTTTGGTCACGACGCCCACGGTGAGCGCGCCCGCTTCGCGAGCCAGCTGCGCGATCACGGGAGCGGCGCCCGTTCCCGTGCCGCCGCCCATGCCGGCCGTCACGAACACCATGTCTGCGCCTTGAACGATGTCTTTGAGACGCTGAACGTCTTCCAGAGCAGCCTTGCGACCACGCTCCGGGTCTGCGCCTGCACCGAGGCCGCGGGTCACGTTCTGACCGATCGCGATCTTCTCGGCGGCCGAGTTGGAGTTGAGCGCCTGCGCGTCCGTGTTCACCGTGATGAACTCCACGCCCTCGAGGCCGAAGTGAATCATGGTGTTGATGGCGTTGCCGCCGGAACCGCCGACACCGATGACTTTGATACGCGCTTGGTAAGCGCGCGTCTCATCGGCAAATTCAATGGAAAAACTCATCGCTACCATCTCCCGGATTGGTGTCTCGTAACGCGTCGTCATGAATCCGGGCCTGCCTTCCCTTGCCGTCTCTGTCGAAAGAGCCGGCTGGATCCGTGTCGTCGCTCTAGAAAGTGTGGTGTAGCTCGTCTGGGTATTGTCGACTTACGCTAAGCAATTGGTCTCAGCACCGGGCGCTCAGAAGGCCGCCCGGAACCAATTCCAAAATCCATTTTTTTGACCGCTCGGGTCTGCCGCGGCCGCGGCCTCGATGCGGCGATCTTCGTCAGTTGCGCGCACACCGCGCGGAGCGGCATCGGCAAGCTGAGACGCGCCGTAGCGCACCAGGCCTACGCCAGTCGCATATTGCGGCCCTTGCACCAACTGCACGATGCCTTTGACGCCCACCGGAAAGCCGAGGCGCACGGGCATACCGAGGATTTCCTCGGCACACTCGACCATGCCCTCCATCAGGGCAGCTCCGCCGGTGAGCACGCAGCCCGAGCACAGCTGCTCGAGCAGACCCGTCTCTTCGATGCGGCGACGGGCCTCGCTGAAGATCTCTTCCACGCGCGGCTCGATGATGTCGCTGAGCAGCCGGCGCGCGACGCGGCGCGGTGCATGCCCGCCCACGCCCGGCACTTCGATTTCCTCGTCGTCCGAGATCATGCGACCGAGCGCGCAACCGTAGTTGCGCTTGAGGCGCTCCGCTTCGGCCATCGGCGTGCGCAGACCCGCGGCGACGTCACTCGTAATGTTGTTGCCGCCCGCGGGGATCACGCTGGTGTGCGCGATGCCGCCATCGACGTACAAGAGCAAGTCCGTCGTGCCGCCACCGATGTCGATCACGGCCACGCCGATCTCTTTTTCGTCTTCACTGAGCACGGCGTCCGAGCTCGCCAGCGGCTCCAAAACGACGTCCGCGACGTTCAGGTTGCAGCGTTCCACGCAGCGAATCACGTTCTGCACGCAAGACGTAGCCGCCGTGACCAAGTTGACGCGCACCTGCAAGCGCACGCCGCTCATGCCGATCGGATCGCGGATGCCGTCTTGGTTGTCGACCGCGTACTCGCGCGGCAGCGCGTGCAGGATCATCCGGTCCGCGTCGACCGGAATGGCACGGGCGCCTTCCAGCACGCGGTCCAAATCGGCTCGGGTCACTTCGCGACCACTGATGGCGCACACGCCGTCCGAAACGTGGCTCTTGATGTGGCTACCTGCGACGCCGGCATAGACAGTCTTGATCTCGACGCCGGCCATGGTCTGGGCGGCTTCGATCGCTTCGCGGATCGAGCGCACGGTCCACTCGATGTTGCTGACGACACCCTTGCGCAGGCCGCGGCAAGGAACATTGCCCACGCCGAGAATGGTGATGCCATCGGCATCGACTTCGCCCACCACGGCCGAAACCTTCGTGGTGCCGAGATCGAGTCCGACGACGATCTCACTGGAAGTTAGGGGGCTTTTCATGATCGGTCAGCAGCTCCGTAGTCAGAGTGGCGGCTCTTCGAGACTCGGCCGACGCTGCCACGCGGCACTCCATGGGGCCAAATTTTGGCGCTTGATTTCATGGAGTTTGGGACCCGGGCCCCAAACTCGTCCGCCCAATTGTAGTGAACGGTATTCACCTGGCAGACGCTTAAGGACACCCGCCCACCAAGTTCTGTGTTTTGGCGAACGCGCTTCGTGACACCCGACTCGCGTCGAGACACCCGACGCGCTTCGTGACACACGAAGGGGGGAAGGGGTGAAGCCAAAACCAGAAATCGGCGGGCGTGGCTACTGCTTAAGATACCGGTGATGGCGGTGCTCATCGCATCCTCACCACGACCCGCTCGGGGTGCGCCTGGTTGTCCAAGAACACAATGCCCGGCGTTCGGCCCTTTTTGCGCAGCTCGCCCACGACTTCTTCGGCCATCAGCAGCTTCTTGCGCCACGGGCCCGTGCCTAGCTCGAGCGTCACGCCGTCCTTGCCGCAGGTCAGGGTGACGTCGCCGGCGTCGGCCAAATGCACCTCTTCTGCTGGGTAAACCTTGCTCAACGGCACTCGCTCGAACTGGCGCAAGACCTCCAGGCCAGTCTGAACGCGCTCGATCTCGCGCGTGCGATCACGAGCCAAGTTCTCGGGTGAGGCCCCGGTAATCAGCGGCAGGTCGTAGGGATCCCCCGGCTGCACTTCCTTGAACGGCACCCCTTCGCGAGTCACCAGGTAGATGTGCTCAGCCAGGGCGACAACCGCCGCGGCCTCCCGCTCGGTCAGCTCCACGCGCAGCGTGCTGGGCAGCCGGCGCGTCACTTTGACCTCGGAAATCCAAGGATTTTCCAGCAACTTTCGCTCGGCCGCGTCGCTGTCGAGGGCGAAAATATTGTCGCCCAAGTTGACCCCAGACTGCGCCTTCACCTGCTCCAGGCTGCTCCGCTTGGCGCCGACCAAGTCGACCGTACGAATCGCGAAGCGCGGGCTGGTCAGCGCGTAGTGGTGCGCGCTCCAGGCCACTGAAAGCGACGCGCCGACCACGACGGCCAACCCGGAAGCGAGCTTCAGGGCCGACCAAAGCAAGGCGCCGACCGAACGCGGGCCCCTTAGATCTGCGCTCGAGCCATGCCGGGAACCAACTGCTTTGGCTTGAACCGGCGCGGGTGCGGGGCTTTCGCCGGCCGCGTAGCCCTCTGCGGGCGCCACGATGCCAGAACCGTGCAGCCGGTCATGATGATGCAAAGTCATGGTTCGCTCCCGCTCCCTGCCACGCGAGCTCGCAGCGAGCTTGCGACGACGCCCAGGATCTTGTTGATGTCACCGGCGCCGAGCGCGATGACCACGTCTCCGGGCCGGGCGGCGCGCGCCAGCTCTGCCGACATTGCCGCGCGATCCGGGGCATATTTGACGTTGTGATGGCCGTGCTCGGCGATCGCGTCAGCCAAGTGCTGCGAGGTAATGCCCGGAATCGGCTTCTCACCCGCGGCATAGATGTCGGTCAAGAACAGTTGGTCCGCGTTGTTGAACGCGCGCGTGAACTCGTCGAACAGGTTCTCGGTGCGCGTGAAGCGGTGCGGCTGGAACGCGACCAGAATTCGGCCCTCGTAGGCGCGCCGGGCGGCGCTCAGGGTCGCCTCGACTTCCGCCGGATGGTGCCCGTAGTCGTCGACCAGCGACACGCCGTCGATCTCGTCGACGATCGAGAAGCGGCGCGCAACGCCGTGGAACGTCGCCAGCGCTTCCTTCACGACGTCGAGCGGAACTTCGAGCTCATCGGCCACGGCGATGGCCGCCAACGTATTGAGCACATTGTGCTGGCCGGGCATGCGCACCGTGAACTCGCCCAACGGCTTGTCGCGATTGAAGGCCACAAAGCTCGTGGAAAGGCCGCGAAAGCTGAGCGAGCGAGCGTGGTACGTGGCCTGCGGGCTGAGCCCATAAGTGACGTGCCGGCGTTGCACGCGGGGCAACAGATCTTGAACGTGCGGGTGATCGAGGCACAGCACCGCCAAGCCGTAAAACGGCACCTTCTCGATGAACTGCACGAAGGCGTCCTTCAAGATTTCGTGCGTCTTGTAGTAGTCGAGGTGCTCCGGGTCGATATTGGTGACGACGGCGATAGTCGGCGTGAGGCGCAGGAACGAGCCATCACTTTCGTCAGCCTCGGCGACCAACATGTTGCCTTCACCGAGCCGGGCGTTGCTGCCCAAGGCCGCCATCCGACCGCCGACCACGACGGTCGGATCGAAGCCTGCCGCGCGCAGCACGGTCGCTACGAGCGAGGTGGTCGTGGTCTTGCCGTGCGAACCGGCGATCGCGATGCCGTACTTCACGCGCATCAGCTCGGCCAGCATTTCGGCGCGCGGAATCACCGGAATGCCGTGTAATCGGGCCTCCCGGACCTCCGGATTCTCGTGGTCGATCGCGCTCGAGTACACGACTACGTCCGCGCCGTGCACGTTGTCGGCGCGGTGGCCGATGTCGATGCGCACGCCGAGGCGTTCGAGATTCTTGGTGTTCTCGCCCGCGCGCAAGTCCGAGCCGGACACGTCGAATTCGAGGGTTCGCAGGATTTCGGCCAAGCCGCTCATGCCGATGCCACCGACACCGATGAAATGCACGTGGCGTACACGACCGCGGAACATCAGGCGCTCTCCCCTAGTTGGAGCGGCGGTTCGAAGGAACCGGCGCGGGGCGGCTTGCGAGCTAAGGGGCGCGTTGCATCGGCCAAGCCCGACGCGCTTCGTGGTCCGCGAAGGCGGGCTAACCCCAAAAGATCCAGGGCGATGGCATGTGCGGCCTCCGGGCGTCCGAGCTTCGTGGCGCGCTGGGCCATGCGCGTGAGCCGCGCGGAATCGCCGAAGAGTGCCGTGATTTCGGCGGCAATACGCTCGGGCGTGGCGTCCGTCGACGACAAGCAGAGTGCGGCGCCAGCGCGCACCAGCGACTCCGCGTTGACGCGTTGATGATCACCGGAGGCGAACGGATATGGGATGAGCAGGCTGGGACGACCGACCGCGCAGATTTCACTGACCGCGCTGGCGCCCGAGCGCGCGATGATCAGATCAGCGGCGGCGAGAGCGGCCGGCATGTCAGCGATGAACGGCACGACTTGTGCGCGGCTCCCGAGCCCGAGCCCTGCGTACAAGCGTCGCGCGTCGGCTTCATGGGCCGCACCGCATTGATGCACGACACTCACATTGGCGGCAGTTTGCGCGAGCGCGCGCGGCACGGCTTCGTTCAAAGATTGAGCGCCCTGGCTGCCGCCGAGCACCAAGATGCGCGGCTGAGCTAGGTTCGGCGCGTATGCGGAATGCCCAAAACCACCGCGGATCGGCACGCCCGCTCGCAACACCACGCTCTCCTTGAAGTGCTTTTCACTCTCGGGAAAGGCCGTATAAGCGCGCTGGACGAGCGGCGCGATCAAGCGATTTGCCAGGCCGATCACGCTATTGGGCTCCATCAGCGCTACCGGCACGCCCAGTGAGCGCGCGGCCAGCGAGATGGGACCCGCCGCGTACCCGCCGATCGAGAACACTGCGCTCGGCGCGAGTTTTTTGACCAGCGCGCGCGCCTCCGGCACTGAGCCCGCGGCGCGCGCCACGCCGCGCAGAGCCCCCATCACGCCGCCACCCCGAATCGGTAGCACCTGCATCAGCTCGAGCTCGTAGCCGCGCTCGGGGACGACTTTGGTTTCCATACCGCGCTCAGTGCCGACAAACACCAGGCGCAGCTCCGGCGCCAACGCGCGCACCGCGTCCGCGACCGCGATCATCGGATACACGTGGCCGCCCGTGCCACCGCCAGCGAAGATCAGCGTCCCGCTCACAGGGCTTCCTTGGGTATCGTAGGCATGCGCGGTTGGCGGGGTTTCTTCGCCGACGTGGCGGGCGCAAAGCTCGCTTCGGTCACCAGCATGGCGCTCGCTTCCGGCTCGGGACCATTCGGCGTGCCAAACGCGACGCGCGCGTTTCCACTGCTAGATTTGCGGGAGATGCTGAGCAAAATGCCCATCGCCGCAGCGCACACCAGGAGCGACGAGCCGCCGAAGCTGACGAACGGCAAGGTCAAGCCCTTGGTCGGCAGCATGGACATGGCGACGGCGAGATTGATCAGCGCTTGCACGCCGAACAGCACCGAAATGCCAAAGGCGATGTACGACCCATACTCGTCCTCGGCCGCGAGCGCCGTGCGCACACCGCGCGCCACGATCACCAAGTACACCGTGCACAGCGCCAAGATCCCAATGAACCCCAGCTCCTCGCCGATGATCGCGGAGATGAAGTCCGTGTGGGCTTCCGGCAAATACAGAACCTGTAGCCCCTTACCGAGACCGAGACCGAAGAGCTTGCCCGAGCCGAAGCTCATCACCGACTGAAACGGCTGGTAGGCGAGGTCTTGGCGGTGCTCGCTCATGTTGAACCAGGCGAGCATGCGTTCCCAGCGGTAGGACGTGAAGCGCACCGCCCAGACCGCGAACACCGAGCCCAACATGGCCAAGCCGAGCAAATACCCGAGCCGGGCGCCGGCCACGAACAAGAGCGTAAACGTGAGCAGCAAGAGCACGGACGCGCCGCCGAAATCCGGCTGTTTGAGGCACAAAAGCATCAGGAAGCCGCTCATCAGCAGATGCGGCAGCATGCCAATGGAGAATGATTTGACGCGCTCGCGCTTCTTCTCCAAGGAATAGGCGAGCCACAACACCAGGCCGAGCTTGGCTGTCTCGGACGGCTGAATGTGCACCGGGCCAATCGACAGCCAGCGCGCCGCGCCGCCGCCGCTATGCCCGAGGCCGGCCACGCTCGCGATCATCATCAACGTAACCACGCCCATGATCGGATACGTGAGCCGACGCAGCTTTCGGTAGTCGAAGCGCGAGACGAAGAAGATGATCGCCAGACCGCCCAGGGCATAGAAGCCTTGGCGCTTGAGAAAATACTGCGGGTCGTGGAACACGACCGTGGCTTCGATCACGCTCGAGCTGTAAACCATGACCACGCCGAAGCCGAGCAAGGCCACCGCCAGAGCCGCGAGCACGACGTCCACGGGGCCGCGGTCGGGGCCGCGCGTCAGGAGCTTAGCGAGCGTTTTCATGCAGTCACCTCTGCCTGGCTCTGGGCCAAGCGCTTCACGGCCGACACGAACTGGTCGCCGCGGTCGGCGTAGCTCTGAAACATGTCGAAGCTCGAGCAGGCCGGACTGAGCAGCACGGCGTCGCCGGGTTTCGCTCGGGAAAATGCCTTATTTACGGCGTCGTCCATGGTGCTCGCTCGCTCTAGCGGCACGCGCGAGCCGACCGCGGCGGCGATGCGCTCAGCAGCTTCGCCCAAGACCACGACGGCGCGGCCTTTCTCTTCCAGCGCGCTGACCAGCGGCTCGTAGTCGCCCCGCTTGTCGCGCCCACCCGCGATCAAGACGCCGCGCGCTTCGGCCAAACCGCGCAATGCCGTTACCGAAGCGCCCACGTTGGTGCCCTTCGAATCGTCGTAGAAATTGACGTTGGCGAAGCTCGCGACTCGAGCCATGCGGTGCGGCAATGGGCGAAACAGAGCGAGAGCTTTGCGAATCGCGGCTACGTCGAGGTCGAGCGAACGCACCGCAGCGATGGCGGCCGCCGCGTTTTCGATATTGTGCCGCCCATGCAGCGCGCTGCTCCCAAGGTCGAACAGCTCGCCCGTGCGGGTCTCGGTCACCGTGCGTCCAGAGACGACGTAGTCCCCGTAGCTACCGAAGCTTTGGATCTTCGCGCGACCACGCCGTGCTTGCTGCATGCAGTCAGAGTCGGCATCCGGCACGATCGCGAAATCATCCGGGGTTTGCTGCACGAACGCATTGCCCTTGGCTTCCGCGTAGGCGATGAAGCTCGGATACCGGTCGAGATGGTCCTCCGTTATATTCAAGAGAACGCTGACGCGCGGCCGGAAGGTCGGCACGCGCTCGAGCTGGAAGCTCGACACTTCGAAGACGACCACGTCGTAGCTCGGGTCCACGGCCTCGGCGCTTGGTATACCCAGGTTGCCGCCCACGAAGGTCTTCAAGCCGCCCGCGTTGAACATGTCGCCGACCAGCGTCGTGGTCGTGCTCTTGCCGTTGGTGCCGCCGACGGCGACGATCGTCGCTTCTATGAAGCGCGACGCCAACTCGAGCTCGCCGATCACCTCCACGCCGGCTAGCTCCGCGCGCGTCAGCTCGGGCAAGCTCGGCACACCCGGCGATACGACAACCAGATTCGCAGTCTCGAGCTTGGCATCCGCGTGACCGCCCAAGACCAGCTCGATACCGAGCGCTTTGGCTTCCGGAGAGATCTTGTCCAGGCTGGCGCTGTCCGTGCCGGTCACGCGTGCGCCGCGCGCCAGGCAGAGCTTGGCCGCAGCGATACCGCTCTTGCCAAGGCCAACGACGACCACGCGTTTTCCGGATAATTCCATCAGCGAAGCTTCAAAGAGGACAGAGCAACCAGCGCCAGCAGGATCGAAATGATCCAAAAGCGCACGATGATTCGCGGTTCGGGCCAGCCCTTCTTTTCGAAGTGGTGGTGAATCGGTGCCATCAAGAACACACGCTTACCGAACAGCTTGTATGAGGCGACCTGAGTGACGACGCTGGCGGCCTCGACCACGAACACACCGCCAAGCACGATGCTCAGAAGCTCGGTCTTGGTCAGGACAGCCAGCATGCCGAGCCCGCCGCCGAGCGCGAGCGAGCCGACATCGCCCATGAACACCTGCGCTGGGTAGGTGTTGTACCACAGGAAGCCGATGCCCGCGCCGATCACCGAGGCCGCGTACACCGCCAATTCCGACATCTCGGGGATACCCGCGATGTCCAAATATTGCGCGATCGGGCGACCGAACAGGATCGCGCCGGCCACGTACGCCCAGATCATGTACGCGCCCGCGTTGATCATCACCGGGCCGATGGCCAAGCCGTCCAAGCCGTCGGTCAGGTTCACCGCGTTACTCATGGCCACGACCACGAACAATGCGAACACCAGGTACACCAAGAGCGGCAGCGAGACGGGGTGCTTGTGAAAGGCCAGGAACGGAATCGCCAAGCGCGCGCGCAGCGCCAGCCAACCGGGCGGCAGTGCAGGCGTGTTCAGGAACACGTAGCAAAGCGCGAAGCCGCCGATGATCACCTGCGCCATCAACTTGTAGCGCCCGGGCAGACCGCGGGTATTGCTGCCTTCGATCTTTAGGCGGTCATCGAGGAAGCCGACCGCGCCGTAGCCAGCGGTCACCGCCGCAGTCGCGACCACGAACACGTTACGCACGTCCGCCCACAGCACCGTCGGTACCAGCACCGAAAGCAGAATCAGCGCGCCGCCCATGGTCGGGGTACCGCGCTTGGCGTAGTGCGAGGCCGGCCCTTCTTCGCGGATAATCTGGCTGATCTGCTTACCGCGCAGCTTCTGGATGAACCAAGGCGCGACCAAAAACGACATCAGCATGGCCGTAATCGTCGCCATGATGGCGCGGAACGGCGTGTAGCGAAGCACGTTGAGCGCGCCGGCCCACTCGTACTGCTTGCTCCAAGGATAGAAAAACTCGTAAATCATGCGGCTCGCCCTTTGGCCTCGAGTAGCCCCCGCACCAGGCGCTCGGCGTGTACCCCACGCGAAGCCTTGACCAACACCACGTCTTTCGGTTCCAGCCGCGCCAAGAGCAGGCCGAGCGCCAGCTCTGCCGTTTCCGCAAAGCTCGCGTCTAACCCGGCGCGCTTGGCAGGCGCCACGAAGCGTTCCGCGTCACCCGCAATCGCGACGAGCACGGCCGCACCGCTTCGGCTCAGGAGCTCGCCGACTTGCCCGTGTTGTTCGGCGGAGAGCGCCCCGAGCTCGCGCATTTCGCCAATTACCAGCACCAAACGGCCCTGGCGCGCGGTTGCGATCTCGCGAGCCGTAGCCAGCGAGCTGTGCACGCTCGCCGGATTAGAATTGTACGTGTCGTCGAGCACGATCGTGCCGTCCACCAGCTCGACCGGCGTCAGACGACCCGACTCGCCTGCCCCGGTTAGCGCGACCGAAACGCGCGCGGGCTCTAGCGCCGCTTGCGAGACCCACTCCCCCACGGCCAGAGCGGCCAGCGAAGCGTACGCGCCGGCGTCACCCAAGAGCGACGTTTCGAGCTCGATTGAATCCTGAGCGAACGGCGTACGCCGTTCAATGTGCAAGCGCGAGCCGCCCAAAGCGTTGCTCGTCCGGCTGCGCAAGCGATAGTTCGCGTTCTCCGCGTAGCCGTAGCTCAACGTTCGCGCGCGGATCGGCCCGACCGTGCGCACGACGCGCGCGTCGTCTGCGTTGCTGAGCGCGAGCCCTTCAGATCCGAGGCCGCTCCAGATTTCGCCTTCCTCGCGCTCGATGCCGTCCAGGTCGCCGAGGCCTTCACTATGCTCGATGCCGATCAGCGTTAAAACAGCCAGATCAGGGGCTGCCATGAGCGAGAGAGCGCGCACTTCCCCGGGGGCATTGGTGCCAATCTCTACCACGCCCAGCGCGTGCTCCGGCGCCAGACCGAGCAGCACCATCGGCACGCCGATCAGGTTGTTCAAGTTGCCGGCCGCAAAGTGCACCGTGTTCGGAGCAAGCGAGCCGAGGACCGCCGTAATCGCGCTGCGCGTCGTGGTTTTGCCGGCCGAGCCCGCGACCGCGACGATGCGTTTGCCCCAGCGCTTTCGGTGGGCGCCGGCGAGCGCACCGAGCGCGCTCCGCGTAGAGCTCACTTTGACGTGCGGCGCGTTCAATCCCGGCACGTCGCGCTCGATCAACACACCGCTCGCCCCGGCAAGGGCCGCTTGCGCGGCGAAGTCGTGACCGTCGAAGCGTTCGCCGCAGAGGGCGACGAACAGCCGACCGCGCAAGTCCGTGCGCGTGTCCGTCGTGACGCCTAAGCACTCGCGATCCGCGCCAACTAGCGTGCCAGCGCACAGCAATGCCACCTGCGACAGCGCAAAGGCCGCCTTGTTTTCCGGGATCAGGCTGGCCATGTGCCCCCGCGTTGGCGCCTTGCGGAGAGCGCGCGACGCGCTTCGACGCGGTCGTCGAAGGCGAGTGTTTGGTCGCCGATCAGTTGGTACGGCTCGTGGCCCTTGCCTGCGATCAGCACCACGTCCCCCGGTTCGGCCTTGGACACAGCGAGCTCGATGGCGCGCGCTCGGTCCAGCTCGACCTCGTACTTGGCGTCCATCTCGCGCAATCCGACAAGGACCGCTTTGGCAATTGCGCTCGGCTCTTCAGTGCGGGGGTTGTCGTTGGTGAGCCAGGCGTAGTCCGCGAGACGGCCGACCGCAGCGCCCATACGCGGGCGCTTTTGCGGATCGCGATCGCCACCGCAACCGAACACGCACAGGACGCGCTGTTTGGTCATCGAGCGCGCAGCCACCAGCACGCGCTCCAGCGCATCAGGCGTGTGGGCGTAGTCGACCAAAACCAGAATGTCGTCGCCTGGTTCATCGCAGCGCTCGAGACGACCCGGCACCTGAGGCGCGTCGCCTAGGGCACGCGCGGCGCGCTGTAGATCCACACCAAGGCCCTGCAGAATGCCCAACGCGAGCAGCAAATTCTCCAGATTGTGCTCGCCAACGAGCCGGGACTCGAGGGTGACCTCGCCCGAAGGCGTCTCAATCGTGCCGCGGATGCCGCGCGCGTCGACTGTCACCTGCTTTGGAAAGATATCTGCGAAAGGTCGCTTGCTGACGCGCAGCACCTGACCGTGCGCGCGCTCTGCCAACTTCGCGCCGAACGAGTCATCCATGTTGAGCACCGAGACTTCGGGCGCGTGGTCAGTGAACAGCCGCGCCTTGGTCTCGCCGTACTCCGCGAAGGAAGCGTGAAAGTCCAGGTGATCCTGAGTCAGATTGCTGAACGCAGCGACCTTGAAGTGCAGGGCTCGCACGCGGTCGAGCGACAGTGCGATGCTCGAGACTTCCATCACGAAGTGAGTGCCGCCGGCGTCTCGAGTGCGGGCGGCATAACGCGAAATGTCGTCGGCCTCGGGTGTGGTTAGCGCGGAATCAACGCTCTCGCCGCCGAAAGCGAAGCCGACCGTGCCCAGGCGAGCCGGCTTTGCGCCGACGGCCGACAGCGCGCGTTCAACCAGCCAAGAAGTGGTCGTCTTGCCGTTGGTTCCAGTGATTCCGACCAAGGGCAGCGCGCGGCTCGGGTTGCCGTACACGGCCTCGGCGGCCAGCGCCAAGCTGCGCCGTGCGTCCGCGACTTCCAGCATGGGCACGGAGAGCGCGGGCAGCGGCGCGCCCCGTTCGACGATCAGCGCGGCGGCTCCGCGCTCCACGGCCGATTGAGCGAACGAAGCACCGCTCACCTTACCGCCGCTGCGTGCCACGAACAGATCCCCCGGCTCGACGCGGCGAGAGTCCTGATGCACCCCGAACAAGCGCACGCTCGAATCGCCGATCAAACGCGGGGCTTCGGCGAGAAGCACGCGGATGAGCTCCGCCACTGGAACACCAGCACCGGTGCGAGCAGCGGGGATGGGCGTGTTGGGGGCCATCATGACGCGGGCTCGAGCACGAGCAGCACTTCGCTCTTGCCAAGGACGATGCTGCCGGGCGGCGGCTGCTGCGTGACGATCAAGCCACTGCCCTTGATGTGCGGGACGAGCCCCAGCTCGATCATTTGCTTGAGCGCTTGGCGCGCCGGCACACCCGTTAGATTCGGGATGCGGATCTTGCCCGCTGGTACCGGACCGCTCGGCAGCACCTCTTGCACCGCAGGCTTCTTGCCCTGCGCCTCGCGCAGCGCTTCGTAGGCGATGTTGGCCGGATCGGGAGTGCGTGCGAGCACGGCAACGTCGGTGTGATCGGCGGTTTTCGGCGTCAAACCAGCGAGCTTGAGCGCCATCTGTGCGACGTGGCGGAAAATCGGCGCGGCTACCGCACCGCCCGCGTGCTCGACCATCGGTTCGTCGATCGTGACGGCGATCGCAACGATCGGCTTTTCGGCGGGGACGAAACCGACGAACGACGCAATGTACTTGTCGATCGAGTAGCGGCCGGTTTTGGGATCGGTCTTTTGGGCGGTACCGGTCTTGCCCGCGACGCGGTAGCCGTCGACGTCGGCCTCGACGCCCGTGCCTTCGCCTTCGGTGACTGCAACCAGCATCTCGCTAACGGCGCGCGCGACGTCTTTGGAAATCACGCGGCGCCGAACATGCGGCGACACTTCACGCACCACTTCGCCGGTCGACGTGGCGACTTTGCGAATCAACAGCGGCTCCATCAACTCGCCGCCGTTGGCGATCGCCGAGGCAGCCATGGCCATCTGTATGTTGGTCACGCCGATACCCTGCCCGAACGCGGCCGACGCCGTCTCGACTTGCACCCAAGGCCGCGAACGCGGACGGAGCGTGCCCTGCGCTTCACCCGGGAACGGCAAGCCCGACTCCTGTCCGAAGCCGAAGCGCCGAAAAGCCTCGTACAGCTTAGCCTCCCCCATGCCGAGCCCGATCTTGGCGGCGCAGATATTGGAAGAAATCGCCAAAATCTGCGGGATCGTGAGCCACTCCGAGGGGTGCGTATCGCGGATCGTGACGTTGTCGATCTGCATCACGCCCTTCTCGCAGTACATCTTCTGCGTCGGCGTGATCACGTTGTCGGCCAGCCCGGCCGCCACCGTGAACATCTTCATCGTGGAGCCGGGCTCGAACACGTCGCTCATCGCGCGGTCGCGACGTTGCTCAGGCTGGCTGTCGGTGTAGTCGTTCGGGTTGAACGTCGGGAAGCTGGCCAACGCGAGGATCTCGCCGGTGTTCGGATTGACCACCACGACCGAGCCGCCCGCTGCTTCGAACGTACGCGCCACCGCTTGCAGCTCATGCTCGGCGACGTACTGAATGCCCTGGTCGATCGTGAGATAGATGTTGTGACCCGCGAAGGCGCGGTCGTCCTCAATGCCGTCCGAGAACAACAGGCGCCCAGAGCGATCGCGCAAGCCCTTGAGTTGCTCGGCGTTGCCCTTCAGATCGTCATTTAGGGCGTATTCGAGGCCGTCTTTGCCTTCGCCATCGGGCGCGACGAAACCGAGCATCGGACCTGCCAGCTCGCGCCGCGGGTAGTAGCGGCGCCCCTCGCCCTCGACGACCAAGCCGTGGATGCGTTTTTCGTCCGCGGGGTCTTCGGACAGCGCGCGGATTTTGTCGGCTTCCTCGGCCGAAATCTGGCGCTTTAGCCACGCGAAGCGGTGCTTGGCCAAGATTCTGCGCTCGACCTGCGCGGCGTCGATGCTCAGCGCCGCCGCAATGCGATTCGCCGCGTCACGAGCGACGACCGGGACCTGCTGCGAGGGCACGCCGCGCAAGAGCTCCACGGCGTCCATACTCACGCTCGGCACCTCGACACTGACTGCCAGCGCGCTGCCGTTGCGGTCGTACACACCGCCGCGCTTGGGCGCGACGTGTAAGCGACGTTGACGTTGGCTTTCGGCGAGCTCGCGCCACGCTGCACCGTCGCCGATCATCAGATCCCAACCGCCCGAAACCACGAGCCCCAAGCTGAGCGCCAGCAAGCCGCACAAGATGCCCATGCGCAGGCGCACCCAGCGGCGCCGCTTTTCGTCGCTCGCTGGTGCCGCCAAAGGCGCGGGTTTTTTGGAGCGGACGTTCACGGTTCCTCCTGAATTTGCGGCTTCAGGTCGTCGTCTTCGGGCTTGCGCCCGGCGGACAGGATGCGATCAGGAGTCGGTTCGCTCATACCGAGCAGCGAGCGCGCCACGAAGTCGACACGCTCCGGCGTCTTGTGACTGGCGAGCTCCAGCTCCAGCACGTGCTTGACCTCACGCAGGCGCTCAACGCGAGCGTGAGCCCGACCCAGCTCGTAGCCCAGCTCCACGGATTTCACGCGCAAGCCGAGGTGCAAGATGAACGCGGAGGTCGCCGCCAGTACGGCGAGCGTCCATAGGATCAGAAAGACGCGCTCGCTCCTCATTGGGCGTCCTCGTCCCAGCCGGGCTCACTCGGCGGCGGAGCCTCGACGCGGCGTGCGACGCGAAGCTTGGCGCTGCGCGCCCGGGGATTCTCCGAAAGCTCTGTTTCAGCGGCCAAAATCGGCTTCTTGCTCAGGCGCTGCCAGAACTCACGTTCCACGAAGGCGCGCTTCACCAGGCGATCTTCCAGGGAGTGAAAGCTGATGATGGCGGCGATGCCCCCGGGAGCCATGGCGGTCTTGGCGAACTCGAGCAAAGACGCGATCTGGTCGAGCTCGGAGTTGACGGCGATGCGCAGCGCTTGAAAGGTCTTCGTTGCTGGGTCCACGCCGCCCAATCGACGCGGACCGACCGCGCGTACGACAGCGCGCCGCAAATCCAACGTGTCCTTGAGCTCGCCCGCCTCGAGCGCTTGCTTGATGCAGCGCGCGACGCGACGCGAGCGGCGCTCCTCGCCCAGCTCGTAGATCACGTTAGCGAGCTCGTCTTGCGGTAGCCGTTCGATCAGCTCGAGCGCGGTCTCGCCGCGCGTCGGATCCATGCGCATGTCGAGCGGTCCGCTGGAGCGAAAGCTCATGCCGCGCTCGGCGTCGGCCAGCTGCTGCGAGCTGAGCCCGAGGTCGGCGAGCAGCCCGTCGATCTGCGTGATGCCGGCTTCCGCGAGGCGTTCGGGGATCTGATCGAACGCGGCATGCAAGACCAAGGCACGCTCTCCGAACTGTGCGAGCCTTGCTTGCGCCGTGCGCACCGCGAGCGGGTCGCGGTCGCAAGCAATCAGCCGCACGCTGGGCGAGGCTGCGAGCAGCGCTGCGGAGTGACCGGCACCACCTGCCGTCGCGTCGACGAACACGCCCCCGCGCGAAGGTTCGAGCGCCTCCACGACCTCGCGCAGCAGCACCGAGACGTGAGCGAAAACTGGCTCTGCTTCGAATTCGAGTGCGGCCATCGTCATATCTTGATCTGCTCCATGGCGAGCCTGAAGCTGTCCATTTCGCCGGGCGACATCGTCAACGCTGCGTCCCAGCGCGAACGTGACCAGAGCTCGAGGATGCGTCCCATACCAGCCCAGAGCGCTTCGCTCTTGTCGAGCTCGGCGCGCTCGCGCAGATGCGGCGGCACGAGCACACGACCCGCCTTGTCGAGCTCACACTCGACGGCGGCTGACACGTACATGCGTCGGAAGCGCACCGCGTTCGGATCGAGGCTCGGCAGCCCTGCGACCTTTTGCTCGAACTCTTCCCAGGCAGCCATCGGGTAGAGATGCAGGCACGGGTCGAACAGCGCGGGAGTGAGGACGAAGCGCGCATCTTTGTCCGCGAGCAGTACGTCGCGAAAACGGGCAGGCAAGCTAATGCGCCCTTTTGCGTCGACTGCATGAACGAACTGACCGCGGAACATCCTGTTTTAAACACTTAATGGGCTAGTGAAACACTTAGCCCCACTATTTCCCACTGACGCAGGCGAAAGTACGGGGCCGGCCGGCCCATGTCAACAATCGCGACTGCCAAAACCTTGAGAAAATCCTTGAGGTTTTGTATGGGGTCGCGCACATGACTGCTCACTCATTCAGGTGAGTGAACCTGCGAGACTTACGCCTAAGCCCGGCCCCAAGAGGCTTCTCTGCAAACTCCGTCAACGAGTTAGGGCCTGTCCCTGAATTCAAATCTCCCCGTAAGCGTGCCCGTGCCCGGGCCCGATTCTTCCTTTCCTTCTCGGAGATTTTGTGGGTCGCCTCGCGGCAGCTCGCGTGCGAACGTAGCGGGGCGGCAATAGGGCTCCACTTTTCGGGCACGGGCACGGGCGCGTTTACGGGTGTCTGAACAATTCAGGGACAGGCCCTAGCGAGCTCCGCGGAGTCGCAACGTGGCGACGAACAGCGCGCACGACAGCAGGCTGGGGATGGCGGCGAGCAGACAGGCGGACATGCGAGTAGCCCATCGCAACTCGCGTGCCGCGCGGCAAACCCCTAAGATCAATGAGATTTCTGAGGCGGGGTGTGTCGACCGAACCGCAGCCGTGTCCGCTCGAACACGGGGCGCTCCTGCTCAGGCTTGGCCGAGCAAGAGGAGCGCCCCGAGCGCGGCCACGCCGGCGATCTCGGTGCGGAGCACGAGCTCACCAAAGCTCGCCGCGACGAAGCCAACCTCTTCGGCTGCCGCGAGCTCGTCCGGCGCGAGACCACCTTCGGGTCCAATCAGTAGAGCGATCGGCGAGCCGAGGCTCCACTCGCGAGTCAACGAACGCAGACTGTGCGCGGCGCCGGGCGCCAGACACAGTTTGATCGCCGGCACCGAACGCCACGCTTCGAGCTCGCGTTCGAGCGCGTGCGGACCCGCGATTTTCGGCACGTCGCCGCGCCCCGATTGCCGCGCGGCATCGAGTGCAATGCTCTCCAAGCGCGCGCGCTTTGCGCCGCCGCGATCGCCGGCGCGCGCGACACTGCGCGCACTCTCCACCAGATGGACCTCGGCGACACCCAGCGCCGTCGCCGAGCGCACCACTTGCTCGGTCTTGTCGCCCTTGCCGAGCGCTTGCACGAGCACGATGCCCGTATCGCTCGCGCGCGCAGCAGGTCGCGGCGCGCCGATCATGCAGCGCGTTCCGGCGCTGATCTCGAGCAGGGTTGCGTCGGCTTCACGTTGCGCATCCGGATCGAAGACCAAGAACACGTCGCCCACGCGCAGCCGCAGGATATCGCACAGATAACGCTCGGTTTTGCCGTCCAACCTGCGCTCGCCCGCTTCGAGCCCGGACAGCGGGACACGCGACAGCCTCGCCACTCAGCCCCCTGGAAGCTCGCGCCCATAGTCCGAATAGGCTCGCCGCGCACGCACGGACAGCAACGCGTCGAGTCGATTCGCGGGCGGCGGCGGCGCGCTGCCTTCGGGCAGCACCATTGCGGTCAGCGCGCCGCCATACACGCACGCGGTGTCGAGCCCGGTGGCGTGGGGGTGGATCTGTGGCCGCTGACGCGCATTGTGACCGAACACGATGTGCGGCTCGTCGTGATACCGCCTGCCCCACAGCTCGCCCCACTTTTCGCTCGGCTTGCCGTCCTCACCGACGGAGCGAATGTGAGTCAGCATCCAAGGATCTTGGTTTGCAAACGCGACTCCGGGTACGAGCCCCGCGTGCACCACACGCACGTTGTGCTCGGGCACGTCGATCCAAAGCGGAAAGCTCTCGAGCACCGCCCAATCGGCATCGCTCAGGCGCGCCGCGACGTCCGCGTGTGACGGCCCAAGCTTCGGTCCAGCCTCGCCGCGCTGACGCGCGTGCCGCGCCGCCAGCAGCCGCTGCTCGTGATTTCCGACCGCCGAGCGCGCACGCAACGCGCGAAAAAGCTGCAGCACGCCCAGCGGATCAGGGCCGCGGGTCAGCAGATCGCCGACGAAATAGACTCGATCGTCGGGCGTCACAGCGACGGCCGACAGCAGCTCGGCGAGCTCCGCAGCGCAGCTATGGACATCCCCGATGAAGATGCTGCGCGCCATGCGCGGGAGCCTAGCGCGCTTTTCCAGCGCTCAAGCTCAAGACGCACCGACCGGCCACCGGACCGCACGTCGGCAACCGCGCGAAATCCGGCCCACCGGACTAAGACATTTTCAGGCCCTGCAACGAGCATCGCGCCCTTGCAGTATGGGCAGAACGCAGACTACTGTCCCCCGGAGTTTCGAGGAGGCCCGAAGAATGTCACTGATGTCCCCGCGTTCCTGTGGATTGGCTTTCTTGTTCGCTGCGAGCGTGGCCACCGTTGGCTGCGGGCCGGACGAGGTCAAATACATTCCACACCCGGCGTATACGGGCGCAAAGGCGAGTCTACCGCCCGTTGCGAACGTGCCGAAGAAGCCGATCAAGAACGGTGAGGCGTACACCGTCTGGGGTGCGAGCTACTACTTGCGCAGCCCAGTGCACAAGAAAGAGGTCGCCGGTAAGGCGCTCTCGATCACCGGTTACATCGTAAAAACCAACCTGGCTGAAGCGCCGGCGTGCGCAGTCCACAAGGGTGGCAAGGCCGACCCGGAAAACTGCAAGCCGCCAATCCCCGCGTTTTGGTTGGGCGACAGCAAAGACGCCCCTGAGTCCGAGACCATCAAGGTCATGGGCTGGGCCTCGAACTTCGCGCAGATCTTCGATGCGATCACCGAGTTCGACAAGGGCAAGGACAACGCCGAGCACCTGGACACCTTCTGGCAGGTGAAGATCCCGAATCCCCTGCCCGCGACCGGCGCCAAAGTCACCGTCAAAGGTAACTACGGCACGACCTTCACCAAGTCGTCGACCGGTGCCGAAGCGGACCCGTTCATGGGCATGCTGACGTTCGAAGAGATGACTGTCGCCGAACCGGGCGCCGACATTTCGACTTTGCCCGGCGTAAAGCGTAAAAAGAAATAACGGAGGCGTGAGCAGTCGCGGAAAATTCCGCGACTGTCTATGCTCGGCCGAGGAGGCGATACTTGCCAGGCGCGCTGCGGCGCTCGAAAAGCCACTTACTCGTGGCGCTCGGGCTGACGTTCGGTGTCGCGTGCGCGCCCGCTCCCACTCGGCCGATCGTCTCCGCCATCGAGCTGCGTGAAACCGAAGACGAGCGCGTCGTCGACGACGGCGCGGTGCTCGACGGCCTGGCGACATCGAGCGAGTACGACCCAAACGTGCTCAGCCGAGATTTGGAACGCGTCGAGCGCTACTACCGGGCGCGCGGCTACTACGAGGCCAAGGTCACGGCGTCACGCGTGCTGACCGTCGACGCCCGGCACGTGCGGATCGAGCTGCGCGTGGCACCGGGCAAGGCGGTCATCGTTAACGCGGTCAACCTGCCCGGCCTCGCGAACCTGCCGTTTTCGGTGGTTTCTGAGGTTACCAGCGCGCGGCATCTGCTGGAAGGCGGAGCCCAGTTCGATGAAGCGCGCTTCGACGACATGAAGGCGGCCATCTTGGAGGCCTTGCAGGATCACGGTTTCCCGTTCGCCAAGGTCGACGCCAAGGCCCACGTCGACCTGCGAGAGCACACAGCGGATCTCGAGATCTCGCTCGATCCAGGCCCCGAGTCCAGCTACGGCGACGTGCAGATCGTCGGGCTCTCGCAGATCCCCGAAGACAAAGTACGGGACATCCTGCATATCCGCCCAGGGCGGCCGTATTCGCGTCAAAAACTCGCGGACGCCCAGCAAGCCGTGCTGAACCTGGGCGTGTTCACGAACGTGGAGATCCACGAAGATCTGACGCACCCTGAAAACAAACAAGTGCCGATCCAGGTGATCGTGCACGAGAGCGCACTGCGCACCGTGCGCATCGGCGGCGGCGCGGAATTGGATGTGCTGCGCTTGAACGCGCACTTGCGGTTGGGTTGGGAGCATCTGAATTTTTTGGGGGGCACGCGTGATTTGGCGATCACCGAGTTGCCCGGCATCGACTTGTATCCGACGCGCCTAGATGGACAGAAACCACGCGCGCCCTCGCGTGTACTGCTCGAGAACTCGCTGCAGCTCAAATTTCGCCAACCGTCGTTCATCGAATCGCGCACCACGGGCACGGTTGACGCGCGCTACGACGTGAAACCGCTGCTGCTGCCGCTAAATGTAAACGGCGCGGACCCGATCAAAGAACGCGTGATCGGTTTCCAAACGGTGGCGGCAACCCTCGGCATCGAGCGCGAGTTTCCGCTCCGCTTGTCGCGCAAAGTGCGCGGTCGCTTCACCTTGGCACCGTCCTACAACTGGCAGGCGAACGTCCCCTTCATCTACCAGCGCCCACCGCAGCTCGGCGCGACCGATCAAGTAAACGGCCTGCCCGCCGGACTCGTGGACGTGCGTGTCGCATTTCCGGCTCTCGTCACCACGCTCGATTTCCGAGACGACCCAATTTCGACTCATCAGGGCATTTACCTGACGAACTCGCTGCAAGTTGCCGACAAGGTATTCGGTGGCAGCGTGTCGGACGTGCGCGTTCAACCAGAGATCCGCGGCTATGTCCCGATCACGAAAAAGACCGTAACCCTGGCCACGCGGTTGACGATGGGATTTTTGATCCCGCGTGACTACGGGGACACGCTCAACTCGTCGAGTGCTCAAGGACGGGCGAGCGCCCTGGACCCCACCTCGGCAGACGTCGTTAGAGATCAGGAGAAGCTGCTGCTTCGCGCCTTCTATTCGGGCGGCTCGAACTCGAACCGCGGCTACCCCCTCCGCGGCATCGGCCCACACGGCCCCGTCGGCTTTCTGATCCCGCCAGGCGTAGATTGCTCGGTGATCAACACTGGCAATCAGTCCATCTGCCTACGCCCCCTCGGCGGCTTCACGCTGTGGGAAGCTTCCATGGAGTTGCGCTTCCCTTTTGCGGGTCCGGTCAGCTTGGTCACTTTTGCGGATGCGAGTGACGTCACGCGCGACGTGGCGCACGTGCGCTTCAACGTGCCGCATCTCTCCATCGGCCCTGGCATCCGCTACCTCACTCCGGTGGGCCCGCTGCGCCTCGACATTGGCTATCGCGTGCCCGGCGCGCAGTACCTTGGGCACAACGCGCTGCCTGCTGACGAAGGCGCCGGTGACGTCGGCAATTTGTTCGGCATCTCTTGGCTGCCCATGGCGATCAATGTCGCCATTGGAGAGTCCTTTTGAGAGTGCAGCATCGCGCCGCTCGCGCGCTGCTGGGCGCGCTCTGGCACCTAACCGCGGGCGTCGCGTTGCTTACTTTGTTCGCTGGAGGAAGCGCAGTGGGTCTGGTGATGTATGCAGACTTACCGGCCGGCAGACGCGTGATCGCGTTCGCCTTGCAGCGCGCGTTGCTGAGCACCTTCGAGGGCAGCTTCAGCATCGACGCCGTGGATCGCGTGTCGCTCAGCGAGCTGCGCGCCAGTGGCATCACCGTGCACGACCCGGACGGGCACTTGGTGCTCACGGTCAGCGCGCTGTCGATCCGGGCGGATTTGCCGGCTCTGGGCCGCAAGCTGTTGCTCGGCACTGGCGACATCACACTGCGCATCGATCACGCGCGCATCGAGCGAGCCGAGGTGTACTTACTGCCGGGCATCAAAAACAACGTGCCCACGATCGCTGCCGCGTTCACGCCCAGCCCCTCGCCTTCCAGGCGCGAAAGCGCGCCCTCGAGCAGGAAGCTCAAGGTGTGGCTGCCAGAGATCGAGGTCGGGCACATTTACGGTCGCATGGCGCTCGACGGCGTGCCTACGCTGGAGACCGAGCTTGCTACCGTGCGCGGCTCCGTGCAGGGCGCAGCCGACTTGACCGCGGTGGATGTCGAGCGCTTCTCGGCCACCGTGCGCGGCCTGGGGGGCGCCGATGCGCGCGGCGTCGGAAGCGTGCACGTGCGCTCGCCCGGCGCGGTCTTGACGTCGTTCGACGGCTATTTCGGCGATGTACAACTGGATACCTCCGTGCGTGTCGATAGCCCCAAGCTGACCATCACTGTGGACGTACCGCGCGCCGAGCCCGCGGGTGTGCGTGCGCTGTGGGCCGCTTACCCGTTACAGAAAGACGTCGGCGCGCACGCTGAAGCGCAGGGCACGCTGCAAGCGTTACAAACGCAGGCCAAGTTTTCGATTGGCCCCGGCTCGCTGGAGGCCAGCGGAGAGCTTCGGCTCGCGGGTACCGCCGGCGCGGATTTGGACGTCACCGGGCGGACTTTGGACTTGCAAGCGTTATGGCCGAAGGCGCCCAGCACCGGCTTGGACGTGGACGCCCGCATCGGCGTGTACCGCGCGGGCACGGACTGGGCGACCGACATCAGTGCGTCTACCCGCGCCACGACCATCGCCAACGTGCCGGTGCCAGCGGTCGACATGACAGGCAATTACAACACGGCAAAAGGCTTCACCGGCCGAGGTACAGCTCACGAGCCCGGCATCGCAACAAAGCTGACCTTCGACCTGCACCCCGACAGCACGATGGACGCCAGCGCCGTCGCCAACGGAGTGAACCTGAGTCGTGCGCCACGCCTACAGCCGTACTTCGACGGCCACGGCACGCTGGACGTTCAGCTCAAGGCGCGCATCGACAAGAACCGTGTGGTCGCCCAGGTGAACGGCGCTCTGCGCGAGCTCGAGTATGGCCCTTTGACCGTGAAATCCAGTAAGTTTTCGGGGCGCGCGAGTGGTCCCCTGGACGCCCCTCAGCGGCTCGCGTTGGACGTGTCCGTCGATTCTCATCGCTTGCGCGCTGGGGCCTTCGGCTTCGATGAGCTGCAAACCCAAATCAGCGGACCAGTCGTACGGCCAGTGATCTCGACCACCCTCAACAACCGTCACGGCGGATCCATCACAGCCAAGGCCACGGTCACGGCGCGTAGCAACCCACGGATCGACGCATTGAGCGTCGAAATGAAGCGCGATGACGCGGTGCTCACCGCGAACGCCACTCGCGTGGACGTGAACGGATCGAACGTCAAAATCGACGGGGTGACTATCACCGGTGCAGGCGGTGAGCTCGACGGCTCAGGTGAGTTTGGTCAAGGACGGCTGGCGCTGAAGGCCCATGGCAAGAACGTGAAGTTGGAGGTGATCGCGCACGCGCTCGGCCTGCCTCGTGGCGTGCTCTCGGGCAAAGCGGGCATCGACGCCGATTTCGAATCGAGCAACAAGACCCAAGACGGCAGCTTCGCGCTCAACCTGGATCAAGCTCTCAGCGACGGCGTCGCGATCGATTCGTTGAGCGTGACCGGCGCCCTCAGCGGCTCGCAATTGAATCTGAAAAGCTCGGCACAATTGCGCGATTTCGGCAGTTTTTCCGGCGAGGCGCAAGCCCACCTGACCGGCAGTTTGGCCGACCTGCACACCCTGGAACACGTCACCGGCAAGCTGACCGTGAAAGCCGAGGCCGTGCCATTTGGGCTCTTGAGCTACGTCTTGCCGAAGAGCGCCGGCGTTAGTGAAGTGCGCGGCGAAGGCAACGGCACGTTGGTCATCGACCGCCAAGAGTCGACCGCGATCCCGAACGTTTCACTCGTGGCGAACACGACGGGCTTGTACGTCGCTCTGGCGCCGAAGAACAAGTCGAGCAGGGGTGCAGTGATCGACGGCGTGGACGCGCATGCCGGGCTAAGCGTGAATGGCGATAGCGGCGCGAGCGACCTCACGCTCAAGCTCGAAGACAGTCACGGCACGTTGATCTCATCTTCAACACAAATGAAGCTCGATCTCGAAGCTGCGCTGCGCCACCCCGAACAGCTCCTGAGGCAACTTCGAGCCACGCCTTTGATCGCCGAGGCCGTAATTGAAGATCGCCCGCTCGAGCAGCTGCCCGCACCCTTCGTCCCTTCCGGCGTCGCAGGCAGGCTGCGCACCGAGCTCTCCCTCCGCGGCACGATCGATCGCCCAATCTTTAGCGACAAAACCCAGCTGCATCGGTTTCGCTTAGGAGATAGTGAGCGGGACAAAGCGGTCGATGTGTGCGGGCAGCTCGACTACGACAAGAGCACCGGTCAGTACGGCGCGCGCGGTGAAGTTTTCTTGCCCACGGAAGACGCACACGCTTGCAAGGGCACCCGCGTGGCTCAGTTCAGCGCCGGCGGGCGCGCCGAATGGGACAGGCTGATGAGCCCGACCTTGAGCGCCGACCCGGCTTGGACGGGCACTGCCGGCATTTCGCTGGAAGGCCTACCGCTGGACATCGTGCCCGCGCTGGCAGAGGCGGGGTTTGACGGTCGCGTGCTCGGTGCACTGATGTTCGATCGCCGTGAGGCATTGCCACAGATGTTCGCGCGTGTGGAGGTGCAAGATGCCGTCGCCGAGCGCGCCCACCTGGGCACGGCATCCATCCAAGCGCGCACGGACGGGCGCTCGCTGTCCGCAACGCTGAAGATCGAGCAGCCCGCAAATGGTTCCGGCACTCCCAACGGCAAACTGAACGCAGACATTCAGTCGTCCGTGAACTGGCAGGGGGCGCTGCCCGGAATCGACGATACCCGCCCGATTTCAGCGCACCTGCAAGCCAGCAACGTGGACGCGGTGATTCTCACCCCCTTCGTGCGGGACGTGCTCTCGGAGATCGGCGGCAAGCTCGACACCGATCTGACGGCGACCCTGACTCCAGAATTGGACGCGAAGGCAGAGGACCACTGGACCGGTGCGCTCAAAGGCTCGCTGTCCATGCACGACGGCACTCTGCAGCTGGCTCGGCTCGCCTTGCGCATGCGCAACGTGAAGCTCAGCGCAACGGCCGAAGAGTACGCGAATCAGACCCTGATCACTATCGATTCACTATCTGCAGCCGCCGAGGCAGACAAGCCGAACGTGGCCGCACGCGGCAACCTGTGGCTGACTGGCTTCAAAGTCGCCAAGGGCAATGCCAATGCCACACTTCAGGGCGTGCCGTTGCTGGTTGAAGGCGTGACGCTCGCCACCCTGGACGGGAAGAACATCGGCATTGAGCTCGAGCGCCGCGCGACGGAAATGTTCGTTGGACTGACCATTCCGGAGCTCAACGCACAGGTGCCGCAGGCCGGCGCGCGCTCGCTGATCTCGCTCTCCGACAACAGCAGCGTGCAAATTGCCCAACCAATAGCCGAACCACGGTCAGCTATAGACGCGGAGTCCCTGCCTTGGCGCATGAAGTTCGATTTGGGCCGCAAGGTGAAGGTCACGCGCTCGGATTTCTTTTTGCCGCTGACCGGTTCCCCGCAAATCGTCCTGGGCGACGAGTTTCAAGTCGAAGGCAACATTCAACTCACGCCCGGCGGGCGCTTGAACCTACCGGGCTTGCCTCGCCCATTCACGATCGAAGATGGCAGCCTGTTCTTCGATCAGGGCGGTAAGGCGGACGATCCGCGCGTGCAGGTCACGGCGGTCTGTCAGCTGTCGCAGCTCACGGTACGCGCGCGCGTTAGCGGCACGTTCCGCAAGGCGGACATCGTGTTCGAGAGTGACGATCCCACCCTGACCACGCAAGCCGCGATTGAAGCGCGTCTACTCAATCCGACGAGTGACGACTCGAGCCCCGCAACGGCCGGTATCGGCGCGGGCGCCGGCTATCTCGGCAAGCAATTGCTCGCCAACACGGCGTTGTCCAACCTCGAGATCAAAGCCGGCAGCGAGACGACAGCGGACCAAGCCTCGTACTCCACGTACAGCGCTGCCTATCCACTGACGGACGAGCTGTGGTTCGAAGGCAGCTATAAAACACTCTCGCAAAATGCGGCGGTCACCAGCACGACCAATACGACGAACGCCTTCAGCGGCACCTTCGATTGGCGCTTCCGCCGCAATTGGTCACTGCGCACCGAGGTCGGTAATATCGGCGCGGGAGTGGATCTGCTCTGGCAGTACCACTACTAGTCTCGAGGTGGGCAAAGTTTGGACAACGACCTGCCGTCAAATGTGCATTTCCGCGGCGTCCTCGGTGCGAGCAGACCGCCGCTAAAGTCTGGCGACTCTGGCTGTCCGTTAGCAGCATGCGCCGGTCGCGCCGGTTTCTCTCGTGGCTTGTGGTCTCTCAGACGATCGTGATCTGGCCTCCCAAGACCGCCCAACTCGTGACTAGCACTCAGCCCACGGGCTTCCGCGCGCTGGCGCAGCCCACGTTGAGCGACAGCTCGAGCTTTGCCTCAGACCAGTACTTGTCGATCGCGTCGCGTACGTACTCGAGCGGCTTTTTTAGATCATCGACGCCGAGCCAGGTACGGATCTCGGGGATGATCATCAGACGGCTCACCGGATCTTCGACGAAGGCGCGACCGCTGTCGAAGGATAGCTGCGTTTGCCGGATTTCTACGTCGATGTCCTCTAGACCCGCGGCCTCCAGCTCTTCAGACAGCGTCTCGATGCTCGGGCGATTGGTGAGCGCGGCTTCGATGGCTTTCGAGAACTCGCTGTCGTCGTGCTTCAGGCCGTACTCGCGGAACAAGTCCGCGATTTCTTGAAACGAGCCGCGGAGCGGCATGGCAACCAGCGCCTGGCCGCCTTCGCACAGCAAGCGGCTGATCTCCCCGAACAACGCCGCGCGATCCTGCGGACCTAAAATCGGATGCATCGAGTACGCGTGGGTGAAGTTGCCTTCGTCCAAATCAAGCGGCAAAGACTCGGCGAGGCGGTACTCCACGCTCACGTCCCCGAGCACGGCTGCCTTATTACGGGCCAGCTCCAAGGCGGGCAACGACGAGTCGATGCCCACGATGTCGACGTTGTCCAGCCGCTCGTACAGCTTCAAATCCGGGTAGCCGGTGCGGCAGCCCAGGTGGGCGATGCGCGCGGAATCCCCGACCAGGATCATCTCCAGCATCAGGTCGCCGAAGAGCGACAGGTAGCGCGGCACCACGAAGGTTTCGAGGATCGCCGCATCGGCAGGCGTCAGTTTTTCCGAGAACACCAAAGCGGTTCATGGCTATCAACCTGGGGCCGGAGAAGCAATCCACGACATGTAGGGTGACCTGCTGAAACGCTCCCTCCGCTCGGCCGAGTAGCCCACTGAATTGGCTAGGCGGCCTTGGATTGCCAACAGAGTTGCGGAGTGGCTCGCGGATCGACCGAGAAAACGAGCGCTCGGCAGGCGGCATGCGGCGTGCTTCGTGGCGTCAGGTGCGCGTTGTCTCAAGACCAGCCAATTCGGAAAGTTCCGGCTCCACGGGTGTTTTTGCGACCTGGTCGCCAGGATTGACAAATCACTGTGCAAAAACCTACCCTTCGGCCGCCGCGTGCGACCAGAGGGGTCCGCGCGGGCCGCTCTATCTCGATCCGCTCGGTCAGCACGGCTCTCTGCTCCCCTCACGTCCCCAGGCCAAGCAATGCCAGGGGCGGCGCCTATCCAAGGAGTTCTTCCAATGATGTTGAAGCGTTCGACGACCGAGTCCAAGCCGAGTGCCGGGGCACGGCTCGTCCGAGCCGGTGTAGCGACCCTAGCGGGCGTGGGAGCGGTTACCGCTCTCGCGACGGGCTGTCTGGATCGCAACCTGTGCACCACCGCCTGTGAGCCCAAGACGAGCAACGTCTTCGTCGATCAGATCGTGCAAACCGCGGTCGATAAAATCGACCTCTTGTTCATGATCGATAACTCGACCTCCATGGCGGACAAGCAAGAGATCTTGAAAGACGCCGTGCCCGTGCTGGTGAGCCGCTTGGTTCAGCCGATCTGCGTCGACGGGTTGGGCAATCCGACTGTGCCTCCTGAGAGCTCAGTGGGTGGCCAGTGCACGCACGGCTCCCCGGAGTTCAGCCCGATCGG
>OLLW01000535.1_pt1 | contig 29706 bp, 20 predicted proteins | sample 1604611 | NCBI WGS metagenome assembly OLLW01 (sample SAMEA104055725, study PRJEB20765) | soil metagenome | biome: Arctic tundra; feature: Polygonal ground; material: soil | place: USA | collected 2011-09 | depth 0-0.5 m | reverse complement strand
CGCCCCCGCCGCCTCCGAACCGGAGCTTGGCTCCGTTGTCGCGGCCCAGCCAGCAGCCGCCGCCCCCGCCTGCGCGCCCGAGTCCTTCGCTCGCACACGTCGCACCGTCGAGCATTCCGCGCCCGCCGCCACCGAGTATGCGACCCGCCACGCCGAGCGCGGCGCCCCCAGCGCCGAGCGCGGCGCCGGCGTCCTTGAGCGGGCGTCCTTCGCCACCCGTCAACCCGACAGTGCCTTCGCCTGGAGTGACGCAAGGCTCGGCCCTGCGCTCGGATGCGCTGCGAATCCAGGCGCTGCTGGCTGATCTGGTCAGCGTGCGTCAGGAGCTAACCGAGAAGGCAAATGAGCTGCGCAAGGCCGTCAGCGAACGCAACACGCTGCGCGCGCGTTTAACCCGCGCCGAAAACAATGCGCGTGAGTTGTCGTCCGCCGCTCGCGCTGAGGCACAACTCCGGCTCGAGTTCGTCGCTGCGCACGCGACGAGCAGCGCTGCCCTGCGCTCCCGCGTCGCCGAGCTAGAGGCGGCTCTGCAGGAGCAGCGCGAGGCGCTTGCCGATCCCCGTCGCGCGGAGCAGGTCGGCTTGCGCCGGATCCGGGGCATCGGGCCGGCCTACGAGCGCGCTTTACTCGGGCTCGGTATCACCAGCATTCAGCAGATTGCGGCCCTTTCCCGGAAGGACATCGAACGCATCGCCCCGCTGATCAAAGCCCGGGCGGATCGCATGTTGCGCGACGACTGGGTTGGCCAAGCCCAAGCGATACTTACCGTGGAGTAACCGGAGTATTTCCCCCGAAGAATCGCTGGGTTTCCGAGCCACGGCGATTCGGTTCGAGCCTGAGTCGCTCCTTAAATATCGGGGATTTTCGCCGTTTGACGAGCGTGTCCGTGAAGATGCAACAAGCCTCTGAACAAGATAGCGGCGCGGTCGCCGACGTCTTGGGCTCGCAACGTCAGACCAAGAAGGTGCTGTCGAGCCTGCGGCTGAAAGTCGCCTTCATGGTTTTCGTGAGTGCGCTCTTGATCGGCCTGTGCGGGATGATCGTCGTCCTGGTGTCGCACATCTTCAGCGCGCTCACACCGGCCATTCGCGCGGACTTGGAGTGGAAGGCACAACGCGGCGCCGCCGAGCTGGCGCAGTCGGCACAGTACGGCTTGGTGCTCGCGGATGAACGCGAGATCCGCGAGGCCTTCCGCGACTACGACAAAGATTCGGACATCCTGGCCATCGTCGCCACTGACAAGACAGGGCAGACCCTAGCGACGCGCGGCAAAGTGCCAGGGGACCTGAGTCAGGTCTTCATGCGCCCGGCAGGCATCGTCAGCGAGCGAGGGAAGTACTTTGCTGCTTGGGCGGACTCGGTGATTGAGGGCAGCTCGGTGGGGCGAATCACGGTGTTCGTGTCGACCGCGCGCATCGAGTCCGGCGCGCGGCTCGAGAGCGAGATCTTTTGGACAGCGGGGGTCGGCTGCAGCCTTGGTCTGCTGGCGAGCGTGATATTCGTCGGTTTCTACGTCGGTCCTTTGATCCGTGTCACCGAGACAGCTTTCGAACGCCTCGAGAAAACTACGCGCGCGGCCCTCGAAGCCGTGCGCCTGAAAAGCGAGTTTCTGGCCAATATGAGCCACGAAATCCGCACACCGATGAACGGCGTGCTGGGTATGCTGGAGCTGCTCCGCAAAACCACGCTGGACGCCAAGCAAAAGCGCTACGCCGAAACACTGAGCACGTCCGCCACCGCACTGATGACCGTGCTGAACGACATCTTGGATTTCTCCAAGATCGAAGCCGGCAAAGTCGAGCTGCGTTTGGCTCCGTGCGAGCCCCGCTCGCTGCTCGAGGAGGTCGCCGAGCTATTCGCGGCGCGCGCGGAAAGCAAAGGCATCGAGCTCCTGTATCACGTGTCGCCGGACGTCCCTGTTCGAGTCGAGGCCGACCGCGATCGATTGCGTCAGGTGCTGACAAACCTGGTGGGCAACGCCATCAAGTTCACTGACACAGGCGAGGTCGTCGTTCATGCCAGCGTGGCGAAGCAGCAAGACGGACGGCTGATCCTCGAGATCTTGGTAGTCGACACGGGCATCGGCATCGACGAAGATCAGCACAAGCTGCTGTTCGAGGCGTTCTCGCAGCTGGACGGCTCGTCCACGCGACGATTTGGCGGCACGGGCTTGGGCCTCGCGATCTCGAAGAAGCTCGTCAGGTTGATGGGCGGGGAGCTTGGCGTCACCAGTAAAGAGGGCCGTGGCAGCCGCTTTTTCGTGCGCATTCCCGTGCGCCCGCTGTCCGCTGAGCCAACGCGGGTGCCCACGCTGAACCGCAACGTGCGCGCGCTGATCGTCGACGACAACGCGACGAACCGCTTGCTCCTCGAGGAGCTGCTGTCCTGCTGGGGTCTGCGCACGGCATCGGCAGACGGCGGCGCTGCCGCGTTGCAGTTGCTGTCCGAGGCCGATGACGATCCCTTCGGGCTCGTCATCACCGACATGCATATGCCAGAGATGGACGGCGTGACGCTTGCACGTCAGGTCCGCGAGAAACACGCACGCCTGCCGCTACTGATGCTTACCTCGTTGAGCGAGAGCGGACCAGAGCTTGCCAACCGCGAGTTGTTTGCCGGCGTGATGAGCAAGCCCGTGCGCTCGTCCGAGCTGGAATCGAACATCGCGCGGGCGCTGGGCGAGTCGCCGCTAGGCACGTTGACGAGCGCGCAAGAGCTAGGCGCGGCCACCGCCAGCGCCAGCAACGGACCGCGCCGAGTGCTGGTCGCAGAGGACAATCCGATCAATCAAGAAGTCATCCTCGAGATCTTGAGCGCGCTCGGTTATTCGGCAGATATCGTGGAAAATGGCCGACGCGCGGTGGCAGCCTGGGAGGGCGGCAGTTACGCGATGATCCTGATGGATTGCCAAATGCCAGAGCTCGACGGCTACGCGGCCGCCCGAGAGATTCGTGAGCGGGAGAGCGGCGGACAGCGCGTCGCGATCATCGCCGTCACTGCGCACGCGCTGGTTGGAGAGCGCGAACGCGCGATCGCCGCCGGCATGGACGACTACGTCACCAAACCAGTGGACTCCAGGCTGCTGCAGGAGGCGCTCGAGCGCTGGTGGCCACGCTCGTCGCTAGTGCCGTGCGCGAGCAATGGGTCATCGATCCCCGCTCCGGCGCTGGATACGACTGACGGCTCGCTCGACCCAGGCGTACGTCGCAGCCAAGGCGTGGTGCGCGTGTTCCTGCGTCACGTCCCGGATCAGCTGAGCTCGATTGCCAAAGCCGTGGACTCCGCTGACGCGGCTGCCCTACGCCATGCGGCACACAAGCTCAAGGGCAGCTGCCTATCGGTCGGTGTACCGCGCATGGCTGCCCTTTGCGGCAGTCTCGAATCGTCGCCAGCGAACCCGCGCGAGCTGACAGTCGAGCTCCTGCGCGAGTGGGGCCGCGTACGCGAGCATCTAGAACAAACGGTACCCCGGAAGAGCGCCTAGCGCGGGGTACGCAAGGTTCGTTTACACGGCCGCGGGCGCCGGGGCCGCGCCCTGTTTCGGGCACGGGCAGCCTTGAGCCCGCGCCGGCCTCCGCCTTGCGGTCCAGGAAGTGCAGCGCTAGTCCCTTTGGGTGAACGATCGAGACCCCGAAGCCATCGTCGTGCGCGGTGCGCGCGAGCACAATCTCAAGAACGTAACCATCTCGATCCCGAAGAAGAGTCTGGTGGTAATCACCGGGGTTTCGGGCAGCGGGAAATCCTCGCTGGCGTTCGACACGATCTACGCGGAGGGCCAGCGCCGCTACGTGGAGAGCTTGTCTAGCTACGCTCGCCAGTTCTTGGGTCAGATGGACAAGCCCAAGTACGACACCATCCGCGGCCTTTCGCCGACGATTTCCATCGAACAAAAGACGGCATCCAGCAACCCGCGCTCGACCGTCGGCACGGTGACCGAAGTGCACGACTATTTGCGCGTGCTGTTTGCCAGCATCGGCGTGCAGTTTTGCCCCAAATGCGGGCGACGCGCGGAGGGCCAATCCGCCCAGCAGATCGTGTCGTCGATTCTCGAGTATCCGAAGGGCACGAAGCTCGTGCTGTTCGCGCCGCGTGAGCGGCAACGCAAGGGCGAGCACCGCGAGCTGTTACTCGACGCGCGGCTGCGCGGCTTCTCCCGCCTACGCATCGACGGCAAAGTCGTCACGCCCGGCGACAGCGTGGTCGCCTTGGACAAGAAGGCGAAGCACGACGTCGACATCGTGATCGACCGTATCGTGGTCGAGCCGGGCGCGCGCGCACGCCTCACCGATTCGGTGGAGCAGGGTCTGCGCGAAGGCAAAGGCGTAATCAGTGTCGAAGCGCCAGACGGCGAGCGCGTGTTCAGCGAGCTCGTGGCTTGCCCGCACTGCGAGCTGTCCTTTCCGGAGCTGACGCCGCAATCCTTCTCGTTCAATTCACCGCTCGGGTTTTGCACCGAGTGCAACGGCCTCGGCTCGCGCCCGGAGATGGACCCCGAGCTGGTCGTGCCGAACCCGGCGCTCTCGATCAAGGACGGCGCCATCACGGTCTGGGCGGCTGCGGCGGCGCGCGGCGAGGGCTGGGTCGCCAGCGAGATCGATTGGGTGCTATCAATCTTCGGAATCGACAAGAAAAAGCCCTGGAACAAGCTGACTCAGGCCCAAAGGGATGCGGTCATGTTCGGCGGTAAAAAGCGCGGCGAGCTCTGGGAAGGGCTCGTGAACCAGCTCATGCGGCGCATGAAGAACACCGGCAGCGAGGACATGAAGCAGTACTACTTACGCTTCTTCTCCAGCGCAGCCTGCCCTGCTTGCCACGGCGCACGCCTGCGCCCCGAAAGCCGCGCCGTCAAGATCACCGGCGAAAGCCTCGACGCGCTATCGCACCGCCGCATCGAAGAAGCGCGCGCTTGGATCGACACCGTCGACCTCAAGGGCGCGGACGCCACCATCGCCACCGAGCTGCGCAAAGAGATCAGCTCGCGGCTCGGCTTTCTGGTCAACGTGGGGCTCGGCTATCTGACCCTGGATCGCGCCGCGGCAACGCTGTCTGGCGGCGAGAGCCAACGCATCCGCTTGGCGTCGCAGATCGGCTCCGAGCTCACCGGCGTGATCTACATCTTGGACGAACCTTCGATTGGTCTCCACCAGCGAGACAACGGCAAATTGCTGACCACGCTCAAAGCCCTGCGTGACGTCGGCAATTCAGTGATCGTCGTGGAGCACGACGAGGAGACCATGGTGGAAGCCGACTATTTAATCGACTTCGGGCCCGGCGCGGGCGAGCTCGGCGGGGAAGTGGTCGCGGCCGGCACCCCGGCGCAAGTGATGAAGAATCCGAAATCGCTAACCGGCGCCTATTTGTCCGGGAAACGCCAGATCCCGCTGCCTGTACGGCGGCGCCCGGGAAACGGCAAAGCGCTCGAGATCCGCGGCGCCAGCGAGCACAACTTGAAGGATCTGGACGTGCGTTTTCCGCTCGGCACGTTCCTGGCGGTGAGCGGAGTGAGCGGCGCCGGTAAGTCGACGCTGATCAACGGCATCTTGTATCCGGCCTTGTCGCGCGCGCTGCATGACGCGAGGAGCCCGGTGGGTGCGCACGGCAGCATCTTGGGCATCGAGCACGTGGACAAGGTGATCGGCATCGATCAAAAGCCGATCGGTCGCACACCGCGCTCCAATCCGGCCACCTACACCAAAGTTTTCGATGCAATTCGCGAGCTGTACGCGAGCACCGGCGAGGCGCGCGCGTTCGGCTACGACGCAGGGCGCTTCTCGTTCAACGTCAAAGGTGGGCGCTGCGAGGCGTGCGCGGGAGACGGCGTGCGCCAAGTCGAGATGCACTTTTTGCCGGATGTGTACGTGACTTGTGAAGAGTGCAGCGGACGGCGCTTCAACGAAGCCACGCTGCGCGTCCTGTACAAGGGCAAGAGCATCGCCGACACGCTGGAGATGAGCGTGCGCGAAGGCCTCTCGCACTTTGCCGTGCACACGAACATCCTGCGCGGGCTACAAACCCTCGCCGATGTCGGGCTCGGCTACGTGAAGATCGGCCAGCCCTCGCCCACGCTGTCCGGTGGCGAGGCCCAGCGCATCAAGCTGGCCCGCGAGCTGTCGCGCGTCGGCACCGGCCGAACCCTGTACATTTTGGACGAGCCCACCACCGGGCTGCATTTCGCGGATGTCGAGAAGCTGCTGGAAGTCTTGTCACGCTTGGTGGACGCGGGTAACACGGTGCTAGTGATCGAGCACAACCTGGACGTAATCGCGCACGCCGATTGGGTGATCGATCTGGGACCCGAAGGCGGCGGCGCGGGCGGACAGCTGGTCGCCCAGGGCACCCCGGAGAGCGTCGCACGAGTGAAGAAGAGCTACACGGGGCAATACTTGGCACGAGTTCTGGAGCGCGCGAAGGCGGCGCAGACGTCAGCGCGCGCTCCAGCACGTGGCGCCGCGACGAGCCGCGCTCGGGCGGCGCGCGCATGAGCCGCATGCACCTGTTCTTCGATCTAGACGGCACACTCACGGACTCCCAACCGGGGATCCTGAGGTGCATGCGTCATGCTCTGACGGAAATGGGGCGCGAGGTTCCGCCGGACGAAGCACTGATTCGCTTCATCGGCCCACCCACTAGCGACACCTTCCGGGAGCTGCTCGGCTCCAGCGATCCAGAGCTGAACCTGCGGGCCATCAGCATCTATCGCGAGCGCTTCGCCAGGCTTGGCATGTTCGAGAACAGCGTCTATCTCGGCGTTGTAGCTGGCCTCCGCGCGCTCTGCGAAGCTGGTTTTCCGATGCTCGTCGTCACCTCGAAGCCGGAAGTGTACGCCAACCAAATCATCGATCACTTCGAGCTGCGCGAGTTTTTCGAGCACGTCTACGGCTCCGAGCTCAGTGGCGAGCGTGCCCACAAGGGCGAGCTGATCGCCCACGTCTTGGCCAGCGAAGGCATTGCGAGCGAGAGCGCCTGGATGTTCGGCGATCGCCTGCACGACATCCGTGGCGCCAAGCTGAACGGGCTACGCGCAGCCGGCGTGCTCTGGGGCTACGGCTCCCGCGACGAGCTCACGCTGGCGGGCGCGGACGCGGTCTTCGCGGACATGCCCGAGCTCGTCCGCGCATTCGTAGCAAAGACGTGATGAGTCGCGGCTAGTCGCGGCCAGAAGCGCATTGCGTGCAGGGCAAACCGTGACTTTTGCGCTCAAGCGCGTCGTGTTATCTATCCGCCCCCGTGCACAGTCACGAACAGGAGAACTTAGGACATGTCAGAACCAACCTCAGACATCGCACTCATCGGCCTGGCCGTGATGGGTCAAAACCTGGTCATGAACATCAACGATCACGGCTTCACCGTGTCCGTTTACAACCGCACCGGTAGCGTAACCGATGAGTTTTTGGCGGGTCCGGCCAAGGGTTCCAAAGTCGTCGGCTGCAAGACAGTGAAGGATTTGGTGGCGTCGCTGAAATCGCCGCGCCGCGTTTTCATCTTGGTCAAGGCCGGCGCCGCGGTAGACGCAGTGATCAGCGAGCTGACGCCTCTGATGAGCAAAGGGGACATCATCATCGACGGCGGAAATTCGCACTTCCCCGACAGCCAGCGGCGCTTCGACCAACTGAAGGAGAAGGGCATCCGCTTCATCGGCAGCGGCGTGTCCGGCGGCGAAGAAGGCGCGCGGCGCGGTCCGTCGATCATGCCGGGCGGCGATCCGGAAGCCTGGCCGTACGTGAAAGAGATCTTGCAGAGCGTCTCGGCCAAGGTGGACGGCGAGCCGTGCTGTGACTGGGTTGGCGAGGGCGGCGCAGGGCACTACGTCAAGATGGTGCACAACGGTATCGAGTACGGCGACATGCAAATGATCGCCGAAGCTTACGATCTATTGAAGAGCGGTCTCGGGCTGTCGGCGGACGAGCTGAAAGGTGTGTTCGAAGACTGGAATAAGGGCGCGCTCGACAGCTACTTGATCGAAATTACGGCCGAAATCTTCGGCGTAAAAGACGAAGACGGCTCGCCGCTCGTGGACAAGATCATGGACGCCGCGGGCCAAAAGGGCACCGGCAAATGGACCAGCAACTCCGCGCTCGACCTCGGCATGCCCGTCACGCTGATCGGCGAAGCGGTGTTTGCACGCGCGCTGTCCTCGCAGAAGGACGAACGCCAGCGGGCAGCCAAGAAGCTGAGCGGACCCAAGCCCGAGTTCAGCGGCGACAAGAAAGCGTTCATCAACGACGTGATGCTCGCGCTGTACGCCTCCAAGGTCGTCAGCTACGCCCAAGGCTACATGCTGCTCCGCGAAGCCAGCCGCGAGTACAAGTGGAAGCTCAACTTCGGGTCCATCGCGCTGATGTGGCGCGGTGGGTGCATCATTCGCAGCCGCTTCCTGGGCGACATCAAGAAGGCCTTCGACAAGAACCCCGAGCTAGAGAACCTGCTCGTGGACGACTTCTTCATCAAAGTGATGGCGGAGAGTCAGGACGGCTGGCGCAAGACCATCGCCAACGCGGCGCTGCTCGGCATTCCAACGCCAGCGATGAGCTCGGCGCTGGCGTTCTACGACGGCTACCGTCGCGATCGCCTGCCGGCGAACTTGGTGCAAGCTCAACGCGACTACTTCGGCGCGCACACCTACGAGCGCACCGACAAGAAGCGTGGTGAGTTCTTCCACACCAATTGGACCGGCCGCGGCGGCAACGTCAGCTCGCGCACGTACAACGCGTAAGGCGCGGTCTGCCATCCGGAAATAGCCGGTTTTCCCACGAGGAAACCGGCTATTTCTCAGTTCAGCGCAGCCCGAGCTCGAGCAGCGCCCAATCCTCTTCTTGGTCGGAATGTTCGACGCGAAAGGCGGGCGCAAACGCAAGAAGCACCTCTGGGCTGCGATCGACGAGGAAACCGGTCAAGATCAAGCGCTGCGCGGCGGCCGCGCTGCGCACAATGTCAGAGGCTGCGGCGAGCAGCGTTGGTGCCTCGAGATTGGCAACCACGAGCTCGCGACCGACCTCGTTCAAAGCACCTGGCGAGGCGAACGTCGCGCGCTCGGCGAGATTGTTCAACGCCGCGTTGCGCTGTGCGGCCTCGACTGACACCGGGTCGATGTCAACGCCCAGCGCCGAACCTGCACCAGAGAGCAGTGCAACAAAACACAGCACACCGGTGCCGGAGCCGAAATCGAAGAGCCCGAGCCCAGGTTTGGCGCGGCACGCGCGCTCCAATGCCCGCGAAGCCAAGCGCGTCGTCGCATGCGCGCCGTCGCCGAATGAAAGCTTCGGGTCGAAAAAGATGCGCTGGGAGCCTGCGGGCGCTGGAGTTTCATCCCACATCGGCTGGATCACCAGGCTCGGCGTGAGCGCGATCTGCCCCAAATGCTGAGTCCAAGCACTGGCCCAATCCGAGCTCTCGTCGACCTCCAGGCTGAGCTTGATCCCGTTCGGACCAGGAGCGAGCTCGCGCAACAAGTCCCGGGCGCGGGCCGCGATGCCCTCCGCTTCCTCGCGGCTCGCGGCGTACACGACCAGCCTTCGCCCGCTCTGCTGCTCCTCGATACCGCCGGCGCCCGCGTCGAACAGCACCGAGCTCACGAGCTCTGCCAGCTTTTTGGGGGTTTCTACCAGCAACTTCACGAGGAGCATCGAGCGCCGATGGTACGCTGCGAGCCGAAACTTCGGCGAGCGTTTTTCGTACGTCAAACGGAGGCAAGCATGCCCATTCTTCGCATCGATCACGTGCAGCTAGCGATGCCTGCCGGTGGTGAGCCTGAAGCGCGTGAGTTTTACGCTGGGTTGCTTGGGATCCCCGAAGCGCTCAAGCCGGCCGAGCTAGCGGGGCGCGGGGGCGTTTGGTTCGAGAGCGCTCAGCTCAAGCTTCACCTGGGAGTCGAAGCCGAGTTTCGAGCAGCCAAAAAGGCGCACCCAGGCTTGCTGGTCAGCGGGTTGGCTGAGCTGCTACGGGCGTTGGTTGCCGCAGGCGTTTCGGTGACCGAGGACCACAATATGTCCGGGTATCAGCGCGCATTCATTTCAGATCCGTTCGGTAACCGGATCGAGCTGCTCGAGCCCGCGTGACCTTCTTGGCGCCGCGACACAAAACGACTCGGCCCGCAGTGATTGCTCACCGCGGGCCGAATGTCGGCAAGCCGAGCTGAGTGCTCGGCCTGCTCAGCTTGCTCAGTCGCTAATGGCCGAGCTGACCGTGCTGCCGGCAGCAGCCGCGGGAGCGGCGACGCAGAACGCCTTCAGCTGCGGCGCCGCGCCGACGACGGTGGGCGTGTTGCACTGCGAGTCGTCCGAGCAGTCAGTGGCGAGCGACGCGCAGAAGCCGTCCGCGCCGCACACCGTACCGTTGAACGTGCCGGCTGCGAGACCATGACCAGACGGCGAGCAGTCGCGGTCGACCGTGCACACCTTGGCGCACGTGCCGGTCGCCTGGTTGCACTCGTAGTCGAGGCTACCGTTCTTGACGGCGCATTGCTCATTGGTAGTGCAGGTCGGGCCAGTGACGCACACGTGAGCCATGGTGTCGCACGTGCTGCCGCCCGCGCACTCGATGTCGCGCGTGCACTTGCGGTAGCACTGGTGATTACCAGCGTAGCAGGTGCATTCGCCAGCCGAGCACACGTCGGTGGACAGGGCCGCGCGGTCGACCACCGGCAGCGTCGTGCAGCTTGCGTCGGTTGTACAACCCGCCGCGACGCTCGCTTCGCACTTCTTCGCGGCGCTGCAAGTGACGCCGGTCGGAGCGCTGAGTCGCGAATAGTTCGGGCAACCCGTGACCGTGTCGTTGGCAGCGGCTGCGGCACAAGCCGCCTTGTACACGCACTTGTTGGCCGTGCAGTCCCAGGTCTTAGCCGAACAACCCGTGCAATACGTCGCCTGCTGGAAGCACAGACTCTGAGCAACGGGCATCGGCGCAGTGCAGTCAAACATGTTCAGAGTAATCGCCGCGTCGATGTCCTTGCAGGACTTGATCGTGGCGGTCTGCAGAACGATCGGCAGCTCACAGCAATCGGTCGCGGTCAGGCACTCGCCGGTGCACGTCTTGCCAGTGGGCACCAGGCCGTATTGAGCCAAATCGCACACGCCGACGCCGTTTGACGTCGCGCTCGGAACACAGATCAAGTCTTTGGCGCAGTCGCCGTTGACGCGGCAGGTTTCGCCGCGGGCGCCGAGCTCGAGGCCGCCACCGGTGCTGGGCGCGCCGCCCTCGCCGGGCGCAGTCACCGTGGGCGGGGTGGTGCAGCGCTGATTGAAGCAGCCGAGGCCCTCTGCGCAATCGAGACGCGACGTACAGCTCTCGCCTTCGCCACCGAGCTGGGGCGGGACGGGCGTAACGGTCATCACGCCCCCTTCGCCGCCGCTGCTGCTGGTCGGAGGCTTGCCCTTGTAGCAAGTGTTGCCGATGCAGGCGAGACCGTCTGAGCAGTCCGAGGTGCGGACACACGACTCGCCAATGCCGCTGGACGTGGGCTTGGCGTCGTTATCGCCGCAGCCTGCCAGGAGCGCGGCGCTCAAGCTCGCGGCGCCGATCAAAGATATTAGTAAAGAAGACCTTGCCATCTGTTCCTCCGATTATTTTGTAGAGCCCGCCGTTGCGTCACCGCTCGGGCGGGCTCACCCCTCAAACACCACGGGCTCTGCCTGTGAAGGCGAGAGCGCTCACTTCGTCACTAGCTTGAACTCGATGCGGCGATTCTGCTGACGGCCCTTGTCCGTCTTGTTGTCCGCGATCGGATTGTCTGGTCCGGCGCCTTGCGTATCGATACGTCCGCTGTCGATACCCTTGGCAACCATGTACTCCTTGACCGAGGCAGCACGGGCCGCGGACAAGTCGAGATTCGCTTGGCGCTCGCCGACGTCGTCCGTGTAGCCGGTGATCGCCACGTGAAGCTCCTTGTACTGGGTAAGCACTTTGACGGCCTCATTGAGCAGCGCGCTCGAGGATTTCCGGATCGTCGCTTTACCGAAGTCGAACTCGATACCTTTGATCACACCGGCAAACTTGGCGACTGCCTTGGGCAGCTCGTCGGGGCAGCCGTCTGCGTCCTCGAAACCGTTCTTGGTCTCGGGCTGATCCGGGCATTTGTCCTGATCGTCCGGGATGCCGTCGCCGTCCTTGTCACGGATCGGGCAACCGTCGGGCGCGACGCCTTTTTCGGTCGGGCATTTGTCGTCCGGCACCAGAATCCCGTCGCCGTCCGGATCCTTGTTGGGGCAGCCGTCGGTCGGGTTCGGCTGCAGGCCGTCTTCTGCTTCTTGCGGGCAAGGGTCGCTCGCGTCCGGGATGCCGTCCTTGTCCGTGTCGACGACCACGGGCGGCGCCACCGCAGGACAGCCGTTGGGCGCAACGCCGGGTTCTCGCGGACAGATGTCCTGAGGATCGTAGAAACCGTCGCCGTCCGAATCGACGGGCGCGGCAACGGGCTGCCACGGCGTACGACCAAGCGTGAAGCTCAAACCGAGCAGGAACTCGGTGTTGCCCACCGTGTCGCCGTCGCTCACGCCTGCCAGCAGTTTGTTTTTCTGCATGAGGTTGTCGCGGAAGTCGAAGCGCGCACTCACGTATTCGTTGAATGCCCACTTCAGGCCGACCCCGAAGTGCCACTCCGGATCGCTGTCGCTCCCCAACGTGTCCGTGTGGCTGTGCAGCGTCATCCCGCCCAAGCCGATGGCAGCGAAGGGCACCAAACGGAGGCCCGGATACTGCAGGATCACGTGCGCGCGGTACGTGTACACGGTCGCGCTGTTGCCGTCCGTGCGGGTTTCGGTCGGGATCACGCCGAGCTCGCCTTCGACACCGGCGAACGAGAGCGGATAGAACGCAGCGCGAAAGCCGAGATCGAGCCCGGTCTTGAGCCGCTGATGACCGAGTCGCGTCGTCGGAACGACATCGAGGTCCTGCAAATTGCTTTGGTCCGAGAAGTGCGCGGCGCCGCCGTACACGCCGAGCTCGAGAGCCAGCGGCAGCGGTCGGTAGCGCCGCCAGAAGCCATCACCGCCGCCGCTGCTGCTCGTGTCAGCTGACACGCCGGCACTATCGAACGAGACCGAGCCCGAAGCAGCTGCTGGCGCGGGCGCCGGAACAGGAGCGACATCCGGCGCCGGAGCAGGAGTCTGCGCGAACGCCGCGGAAGCCAGGGACTGGATAGACAGCGCACACGCCGCGCTCACGTATTTGGAAAAACCCATTTTCACCACCCAATAAAAAGGGAACCGATAGACCACTGGGCACGCGATGGGCAATCTTCAAGTGTCCAATTCGACCTTTGCACGCAACGAGCCCGGAAAAGTGTAGCGGTTTTGCCATTTTGGAAGGTCCGAGTTGCGATGGCTGACGTACCTGCCGGACACTCACCCCGGATGCCAAGTCGCCCTCCCCTGCGAGTCGTCGTCGCTCCCAATGCACTCAAGGGTAGCCTATCACCGTTCGAAGCCGCGAGTGCGATCGCCCGCGGCGTACGCGCCGCCGACGCCAGCGCGGAGATCGTCTTGCTACCCATCGCTGACGGTGGAGACGGCACTAGCGCGGTGCTCAGCGCCGCGCGCAACGGCGTGGCGCGCGAAACGATAGTCGCAGATCCATTGGGTCGCCCCGTGCGCGCCAGCTTCGTCCTGCTCGACGCCGGTCGCACCGCCGTGCTCGACGTCGCGACTGCTTCCGGCCTCGCATTGCTCGAAGCGCACGAGCGCGACCCGCTCGTCGCAAGCAGCCGCGGCACGGGCAAGTTGCTCAGCGCGGCGCTCGATGCCGGCGCCGAGACCGTGATCATTGGTGTCGGCGGCAGCGCCACGGTCGACGGTGGTGCGGGCTTGCTCGCCGCGCTCGGCGTGGGCTTGCTGGATGAAACCGGCGCGCCCATCCCGGGCGGCGGCGCTGGCTTGGCGCGCCTTTCGCGCATCGATCTGGCGCGCGTGCACCCCGCGCTTTCGCGCGTGAAGTTGCGCGTCGCCTGCGACGTCGACAGCACGCTGCTCGGCCCACACGGCGCTGCCACCATGTTCGGCCCGCAAAAGGGCGCGGCTCCAGACGGCGTGCGCGAGCTCGAGCACAACCTTGCGCACTTCGCAGAGGTCATCCAAAGCTCGACCGGCCGCAATGTGAGGGACGTCGTGGCGGGCGGCGCGGCGGGCGGAATCGCGGCGGGCTTGTTCGGCGTCCTCGGTGCCAGCCTCGAACGGGGCATCGACCTGGTGCTCGAGACCGTCGGCTTCGATCAAGCCTTGGCCGGCGCCAGCCTCGTCATCACCTCGGAAGGCCTGCTCGACGAGCAGAGCTTGCGTAACAAGGGGCCGTGTGGAGTGGGGCGCTGGGCGAAGCGTCGCAACGTGCCGGTGATTGCCTTAGCCGGCGGCATCGCCGATGACGTGCGGCCCGGCGACTTCCCCGACTTTGCCGGGATGTTCTCGATCTGCCGGCGCCCGATGGCGCTGCAAGAAGCCATGGCTCGGGCGGCTGAGCTGCTGGAGGGCGCAGCCGAATCCGTGCTGCGCCTGTTCCTCACTTCCCCGCCTTGATCGGGGCCGGAACGGACATGAATCCGTTTTTTGTGGTTCCGCGCAACACTCGGGAAACACTGCGGTTTGCGGGGTTAAGGAGTCGCACTGGACTTCGTCGAGGGGCTTCCTTCCCTCGCCCCGTCGTGCGAAACACCATGGTGTGAGCCCCTCGAACCACCCGGAAATTCGGCCCGAAGATCGACCCCTGCAAGAGGACGTGCGCTGGCTCGCGTTAGCGCTCGGCCAGGTGATCAAGCGGCTGGAGGGTGACGCGGTATTTCAAGCCGTCGAGGATTTGCGTTCCGCCTGCCGCGGGCGGCGCCGCGGTGAAGCCAGCGCCCCCGACTTGGACGCGCTCCTGGTGCGAGTTTCGGATTTGCCGTTGAAAGTCGCGGCCCCGGTCGCGCGAGCCTTCACGCTGTTCTTCTTCTTGATCAACACGGCGGAGCAAGTGCACCGCGTACGCCGGCGTCATGCCTACGAGGACGGCGGCGAGCACGCCGCGCAACCCGCCAGCATTCGTTGGGCGTTCGAGAAGCTGGTCGCCAACAAGCGAAGCGCCAGCGAGGTACGCGACTACCTGCGCGAGCTGGAAGTACGGCCCGTGCTCACCGCTCACCCCACGGAAGCCACGCGCCGCACCTTGCTCCAGTTGCAAGCTCGGCTCGCCGACGCTTTGCTCAAACGCGAGCACTCTCAGCCTGAGGAACGCGCGCGCACCGAGCACGCCATGGAAGCAGAGATCGAGCTCTTGTGGCTGACCGACGAAGTGCGCCGCGATCGCCCAAGCGTGCTGGACGAAGTCAGCTCGGTGATTTGGTACCTAGAGGATCGCCTGCTCGACGCCTCCGTGGCCGTGAGCGAGTCCGCGGAGCGTGCTTTTCAGCTGGCTTTTGGCGAGCCGCTCGGGTTTTCCCTGCGCCTGCCGATGGGCAGCTGGGTGGCAGGCGACCGCGACGGCAACCCGTTTGTGACACCGGAGATCACCATGGCTGCGGCGCGCCGCACGGCGCACGCGTTGCTCGGTCTGTACCATCGCAAGCTGTGGCAGCTGGTGCAACGCTTGTCGGTCTCCGATCGCTTGGGCGGCGTACCCGACGTGCTTCGGCAGTCCCTGGAGCGCGACAAACCGCTCTTGCCCAAGCTCTGGGAAACGAATCGCCGCCGCGACGCACACGAGCCGCTGCGTTTGAAGCTCACCTTCATGTCTGGCCGCCTGGAAGCCACGCGCCGAGAGATCGCCGCGCGCGACTCGGGTCAAGTCGAACGCGTGTCTGGCGCGTACGCGTCGGCCGAAGAATTCTGGCAGGATCTCGACGTGGTCCGCCAATCGCTGGTGCACGCGCGCGCGGACCACGCCCGGCGCAGCTTGCTCGATCCGCTGATCGGGCAAGTCGAAGTACTCGGCTTCTCCGGGTACTATTTGGATCTGCGCGAAGACTCGGAAATGCACACACGCACGCTGTCGGCTATCGCCAAGGCCGTCGGAGTGCCGGAGCTCGACGACGCGGCGATTCACCGTGAATTGATGGGTCGGCGGCCGCTGGTTTCCGCCTATGCCCCGCTCGACGAAGAAGCAGCACGCACCAGCAAGCTGTTTCACACGATGCGCGAAGTGCAGGACGAGTTCGGCGAGCGCGCCGCGCAAACCTACATCATCTCGATGACCAAGACGTCGACGGATCTGCTGCGCGTGTTGATGCTCGCGCGCGAAGCGGGCTTGGTCGACTTGGCGCGCGAGGAGCCGTTCTCGCGCCTCGACGTCGTGCCGCTCTTCGAGACCCAGGCCGATTTGTTCAACGGGCCTTCGATCATGAAGGACCTGTTCTCGGATCCCGTCTACCTGCGCCAGCTCAAGGCCCGCGGCATGCATCAAGAAGTGATGCTCGGCTACTCGGACTCCGCGAAGGATGTCGGCGTCGTCGCCGCAGCTTGGGAGCTGTACCGCGCCCAAGAGGCCCTGGCCGAAGTGTCACGAGCAGCCAAGGTGACTCTCACCCTGTTCCACGGTCGCGGTGGCACGGTCGGTCGCGGCGGCGGCTCGCCGGTGTATCGCGCGCTGACGGCGCTGCCGCCGGACACTGTCTCAGGTCGCATCAAGATCACGGAGCAAGGCGAGATTATCTCGCAAAAGTTCGGCATTCTGTCGATCGCCGAGCGCAGCCTGGAGGTCATGCTCACCGGCACGCTGATGGCGCGCTTCTCGGACTTCCGCACCCAGCTCGAGCCCGGCGCGGAAGACCGCTTCCGCGGAGTCATGGCGCGCCTGAGCGAGGTTTCTCAGGCCGCCTTCCGCAAAGTCGTCCACGAGGACACGGCGCTGTTCCAGATGTTCCTCAAGGCAACGCCGGTGCGCGAGCTCGGGCATGTGCATTTTGGCTCGCGCCCGGCGTATCGCGAGCGCGGCGCGGGCACCATTCAAGGTCTGCGCGCTATCCCCTGGAACTTCGGCTGGACGCAGATGCGTCTCATGGCCTCGGCCTGGCTGGGCGCTGGCACGGCGCTCGAGCAAGTGATATCTGAGCCGGGCGGTCTCGAGCTGCTCCGCGAGATGGCCAAGAGCTGGCCGTTCTTTGGTGATCTGTTGGATAAGATCGAGATGGTGTGCGCGAAGGCGGACATCGACGTCGCGCGGCTGTACGCGCGCGAGCTCGGTGCGGACCCGGTCGTCATGGGCGGCTTGGAAGCGGAATTCAAGCGCACTGTGCAGTGCTTGCACGTGATCCGCGAACGCGACATGCTGCTAGACCATCGCTTTTTGCAGGGTGCGCTCACCTTGCGTAACCCGTATGTCGACGCGCTCAACCTGCTCCAGGTCAGCCTGCTCAAGAAAAAGCGGAAACTTGCCGAGGACGACGCTGAGCTCAAGTTGCTCGACGCCGCCCTTGGCACGACCCTGAACGGCATCGCGCAGGGCATGCGCAACACGGGCTAAGGGCCCGCGATTCACGGAGTCGGGGCGGGTACGCAAACGCGATCGGTCCGGCAGATCTGCTCGGGCGCGCACGCGGGATTGCACAGCGGCGTGCACGCGCCGGCTCGGCACGCATAGCCCGGCGAGCACGGCGGCGAGCACTCCGCGGCAGTGCTCGCCGCTCTCGGTGCGACCGGCGGCAACGGCGCCGACGGAGCGCCGTCCAGGTAGTAGCCGGTGCCTTCGAGCAAGTACTCGAGGTGATAGCAATCGCGTCCACTGTACGGCCTCGTCACACGCGTCAGCTTCACGAAGCCGAGACCACGCCGCGCGGCAGCTTCCTTCAGCGTGGCCGTCGCATTGGCCAGCGAACCGCGCGTGCCTCCGATACCGCAACCCTCGCCATCGCTCGCCTGGATGGGCCCGGCGAGCTGCGCACCCGCAGGTGGGTCGAAGTTTTCGACCCGCACCAGCTGCGCTCGCGGGCTCACTGGCCGTAGCGCAGGCTCGGCATCGCAGCCCGCAGCCCCAATCAACAGCAAGCCAGCGGCCAGCATCGGAATCTCGCGCTCATTCATCGGCGTGGCAACGGTACTACAGCTGACGTCCGAGAATGTGATCGCGCGAGAGGGGTTATTGGGACGAAAAATAGCGGCATCGCCCGATAGCGGCAGGCCTCGGTCGGTACTAGGTAATGAGCGACGAAGATGAGCGACCCTGCCCCGGTTCGGACGCTGCGTGGGGGTCGCTATGCGATCGTCGGCGTGCTCGGTGCGGGCTCGCAGGCTGAAACGCTCGATGCCGTCGACAAGCAGGGCGGCCGCGCGGTCGCCATCAAGCGCTTCCAGGTGCGCGGCGCGAAGAGCTGGAAGGACGTCGAGCTCGCCGAACGCGAGGCGCGCGTGCTCTCCACGCTATCTCATCCCAATCTGCCCGTGTACGTCGAGCACTTCGAGGAAGACGGCGCGCTCTATCTGGTGATGGAGAAGATTGAAGGCGAGACTCTGGCGTCTCTACGCAAACGCCAAGCAATGCTTTCGAGCGCCGACGTAGCGCGCTTCTTGGCCGACGCGGACGGCGTGCTCGCCTACCTGCACTCGCGCATGCCCCCGATCATCCATCGCGACATCAAGCCCGGCAACGTGATCCGTCGCTCCGACGGCAGCTACGCGTTCGTCGACTTCGGCTCCGTGCGCGACCAACTCAAGCCCGAGGGCGGCAGCACGGTCGTCGGCACCTTCGGCTACATGGCGCCCGAGCAATTCCAGGGCCGCGCGCTGCCCGGCAGCGACGTTTACGCCGTTGCCGCGACCGCGCTGTCGCTGGTGACCGGCCGTGAACCGGAAGATCTACCGCACCGCGGTCTGGCTATCGACGTGCCCGCTGCGCTCGGCAGGGCCGGCGAGCCGTGGCTCGTACGTGCGCTCAGCGCGATGCTCGAGCCCGACCCCGACAAGCGGCCCTCGCGTGTTACGGCGCAGCCGCCGACGAAGCGTGCGCGAGAACGCGATGAGCGCCAAAAGCGCCGCGCTGAAAGCGAGACCGAACCGCTGAGCGGTGGCGAGTGGCAGCGCCCCGAGCCGTGGGATCTGTACGCGCTGCGCGAGGCGGGTCGCGAGACCCGACGACACCTGAAGGCCGAAAGCCGGCGCTTCCGACGCGAGCTCAAAGAGCAGATCCAGGGCGAGACCCGGCGCGCCCGGCGCCACGCCCGAGACGCGATGAACGCCAGGCACGGAGACGGTGAGCGCTGGCGGCGGCGCGATCACGGCTTCGGGCCCGCAGCGCCGCTCTTGATCTCGCTCGTCGTGCTGGCGCTGACCGTCGCGCGCGTCGCGACGTGGGCGCTTTTTCGGGCATTTTTGCCATTTTTCTTGACGGTTTTATCGATGCCGCTGTTTTCGCGAGGCTTGCGCCGCGCAGCGTGGCGCTGCCAAGAGGTCGGCATCGCGGGCGACCGCGGGCTGGTGCACGCGATCGAAGCGGTGCGCGGACGCACGCTGGGACGCGAGAGCGAGGACGAGACCGAAGACAGCGAGCCCGGCTCTGCGCAGTCTCAGCAACCGCCAGCCGCCGCCACGCCACGGATGCGCGTGCGGCGCGACGAGGATCCGGAAGAGTTATCGGAGGACGACGAAGATGACGCTCGGCGCCGTCCGCACCGCTGAGCGCTACTCGGCTTTGCCGTTCGGGTCGCGCTTCTTCTTCTCGAGCTCGGGAACGACGCGCGCGACCCGCCTCTGCACGACCTCTTTGACCATGCGCTGTAAGTCGTTCTCGTTGGTCGTTTCCGAAAGCAAGCCGAGCGGAATGCGAAAACCGCCCATATCCGCGCGACCGCCACCGTAGGGGCGGCCTTGGCTGTCGTCGCCGAAGGCGTTTTGCATGAACAGCGCCGGGTCGACGCTAGCGCGGCTGGTGCGCAGCGAACCGTCGATGCGGTCCTCGACCACGCCGAACACGAGCACCGTATCGATGTCCTCTCGACGCAGAATGAAATCGGCGGCCATCGGGATTGCGTCGCGGTTGTTGGCAGAGACACGGCCCACGCTGGCGATCGCGAAATCACGCACGACCTCCAAATCGAGCAGCGAGCGCCCGACGGCTTCCATCGACTCGGCGGTCAACGTGCGGCGACCCACGCGGCTCAGCGTCTCCGAGTCGCAAAACGGCTTTAGGTATGCGGCGGCGCGGAAATCCGCCGGGGTGCCGAACGCGAAATCGTCGGTGTCGGTCTGGATGCCGAAGAACATCGCCGTGGCGACGGCCGCGTCGTCGTTACCCTCGGCGCCGAAGGGGGCTAGGCCGCGCTCGGCGTATTCCGCGTAGATCGTACAAGTTGCACCGACGTCGTGGCGGATATCGACGAAGGCGGCCTTGGGCACGCTCGGCGGTCGATGATGGTCCACCACGGTCAGCAGCTTGAGGCTCTCCGGGAGCTTGATGCTCGACTCGCTGGCGCTGGCGTCGACCAGGGCGAGGTAGCCGTATTGCTCGAGGTCCGACATCTCGGACACCCGCACCATGGGCACGTTGAGCAATTTTACGAGCGCACGGTTTTCGGAGCGCGAGAGCGGCAGCACGTGCGCGATGGTGGCCGACACGCCGAGCCGCTCGCACAGGCGCTTGTGCGCAAGCGCGCTGCCGATCCCGTCCGGGTCTGGATGACCGCCGAGCAAAATCACGTGCGGCTTGTCGGTTGCGCTCGCGAGCACTCGCTCGAGCTCTGCACCCTTGTCAGGCTGACCCATGGCGACTCCGTAGCTTATGTCGCGACCGCGGCGGAAGCCCAGAGCTGGAAATACCGGACTTGGACTCGAGCTCATGACGTTCTGACGGCCACTTATACGCCCAGGGTTATCACCTCGCTCGCCCATTCAATAAAACATTGTAATATTAGACACTTGCAAATACGACCCGTGCAGCAGGCCCACAATTGGTGCAAAAATCGGCCATTCGGCGAGCGCAGTGTACTATCGGGACCCGTGCAGGAACTGCCCGACTCGTCACAATCTCTCCTCGGCCCGCCCCGGCTCCGCTCGGCGCTGCGCCGGCTGAGCTGGTTAGGCCTGTTGATCGCGGGCGTGAGCTGCAAGCACGCGCCAAAACCCGACTCGACTAGCGATTCAAAATCGACCGTCACTGCAAACTCGTCGACCGCGCGAGTCGCGCCCAGCGCATCGACCGCAGACAGCGCTGCACCGGTGGACGCAGGCGCGCCGGCCGATGCCGGCACAGCGAAAACTGACGTGGCCGCGCCGGACGCGCGCCGCTACCGTTGGCTCGGAGCGGACAATCTCAAATTCCCCGCGCCGATGGATTCACTGCAGGCGCGCTTTCCGACTCCACCCGGCTACCAACGCGTCCCCGTCGCCGCCGGGTCGTTCGCAGAGTGGCTGCGCGGCTTGCCGCTAGCGGCGCCGGGCACGCCCGTCGTGAACAACAGCGGCGAAACGGTATTCAAGGCCGAAGACGACTACGTCGCCGCCGTCGTCGCGATCGACGTCGGCGCTGGGGATTTGCAGCAGAGCTCGGACGCCGTGGTGCGACTGAACGCCGAGTGGCTGTGGGCGAGCGACAAGCCCGACGCGATCAGTTATCGCAGCGCGAGCAAGCTCGACATGCCGTTCTCGCGTTGGGCCAAAGGGCAGCGCTTGATCGCATCGGGGCCGAACGTATTTTGGGTCGTGAAGAGCAAGCCGCGCGAGCCGACGTACAACGACTTCCGTCAGTACATCGATGCCGTCATGCTGTGGACCAACAACATCTCGCTGGCGATGCGCGCCACTCACGTCGAAGATCCGAAAGATCTGACGGCGGGTGATTTCTTCCTGCAAACACACGGCAAGGGGCACGCGCTAATGGTGCTCGACGTCGCGCAGAAGCCGACCGGCGAGCGCGTTGCTCTACTGGGCCAAGCGCTGCAAAGCCCTGCCCAAAGCCTGCACGTGATCCGGCTCGGCAAAGAGACCGCCTGGTTCAGCATGCGACCCCCGAATCCAGTGAACACACCGCGCTCCGCCGCCTTTTCCTGGGACGAGCTTTCGCGGCTCGAACCCAAGGCCGCAGAGTAGCCGGCTTGGGAGCCGCCCGGTTGCCCCGCTAGGCGTGACTGCGCGACTGCGCGACTGCGCGACTGGTTGAACCAAATTTATAAAGCAATTCTGAGTCGTTATCGAAGACGATGCGATCAAACTACAAAAACAGACTTGACGTGTTTGCCGCCTGGGAGCAGGTTTCACCCGTCGATGACTGCTGCTCCCGCCTCCGTGACGCCTCGCGCTACTACCGCCTCCGGTGGTTTTGCGGCCGTGTCGTCCGTGCGTGTCGGCGTCGTGGGCCTCGTACTCGAGCTTATTAGCCCGAGTGCGGTGGCCGGCTGACCTGAGAACGCAGCCAAGTTTAAGGCCCCCGCACCCACCGAGGTACGGGGGTTTTTTAGTTTCAGCGCCCTGAATTCTTACGCAACGAATCGCTACCGACCGATACACGACAACGCACCGAGGAAAACTTATGGCCTCACCGATGAAGAGCATGACCGACTCGCCTCGAGATACCCGAAGGGGTGAACCCGGCGCATCCTCCATCGCATCAGCCGATGCGACGGCAGAGCTGCAAACCCTGACCGGCTCCCAGATCATCTGGGACACGCTCGTTCACCAAGGGGTCTCGGTCGTCTTCGGTTACCCGGGCGGCGCGATCATGCCGGCGTACGACGCGATGCCGGCGTACCCGATCCGGCACGTGCTGGTGCGTCACGAGCAAGGCGCGGCGCACATGGCCGACGGCTACGCCCGCGCTTCCGGCGGAGTCGGCGTGTGCATCGCGACCTCTGGTCCGGGCGCCACGAATCTGGTGACCGGCATCGCCAACGCGATGATGGACTCAATCCCGATGGTGTGCATCACGGGGCAGGTTTCGTCTCATTTGATCGGCAGCGATGGCTTTCAAGAGGTCGACTTCACCGGCGTGACCCTGCCCATCACCAAGCACAACATCTTGGTGACGCGCACCGAGGAGATCATGCCGGCGATAAGGCAGGCGTTTTACATAGCAAGCTCCGGCCGTCCGGGCCCGGTGGTGGTCGATATAACCAAAGACGCGCAGCAAGGCACCATCCAACACCGCTACGATTCCTCGCCGATTCGCTTGCCTGGCTATCGCCCCGAGCACCATCCGGTGCCGAGCGAAATCGAGGAAGCCGCCGCTATGATCAAGGCGGCGAAGCGGCCGATCATCTTCTGCGGTCACGGCATCATCGAAGCCAACGCGACGGGGCTGCTGCTGGAGTTCGTGCAGAAGACCAACTTCCCGGTCGCGTTGACGTTGCTCGGCTTGGGCGGCTTCCCGGCGACTCATCCGCTGAGCTTGGGCATGATGGGCATGCATGGCGAGGCCTGGGTGAACAAGGCGATCCAAGAAGCGGATCTGATCATCGCCATGGGCATGCGCTTCGACGACCGGGTAACCGGTAACTTGAAGACGTACGCCCAAAACGCGAAGAAGATTCACATCGAGCTCGACCCCGCCGAGATCAACAAGAACGTGAAGGTCGACCTGCCCCTGGTCGGCGACGTGCGCGAGATCTTGCGCTTGCTATTGCCGCAAGTGGAGAAGCGCAGCTGTGACGATTGGAACGCGCACATCAATGGGCTGAAGGGCGACACCGCCGTGCGCGAGATCCAGAGCTTGCCAGACAACGGCCGCTTGTTCGCGGCGCACGTGATCCACGACCTGTGGCGTTACACGCAAGGCAAGGCACTGGTGGTCACGGACGTGGGCCAGCATCAGATGTGGGAAGCGCAGTACTACAAGCACGATCACCCGCGAAAGCTGCTGACTTCAGGCGGCGCCGGCACGATGGGCTTCGCGTTGCCCGCTGCCATGGGCGCGCGCATGGCCTGCCCGGACGACGAAATCTGGGTGGTGGTCGGTGACGGCGGGTTTCAAATGACGGCCTGTGAGCTGGCGACCTGCGCGCAAGAAGACATCAAGGTGAACGTCGCCATCATCAACAATGGCTTCTTGGGCATGGTCCGTCAGTGGCAGCAGTTCTTCTACGGTGGCCGCTACGTGGCGACCCCGATCAAGAGCCCGGACTTCGTGAAGCTGGCGGACGCGCATGGTCTGAAGGGCTTGCGCGTCACCAAGCGCGAGGAAGTGAAAGCGGCAGTAGAAGCGGCGCGCTCCTTCAAAGAGACGTGCATCATCGACTTCCGCGTCGAACAGGAAGACAGCGTGTACCCGATGGTTCCGGCGGGCGCAGATCTCGACAACATGATCCGCCGCCCGGTGCCCGTGGGCGCGCGAGGCGGGGAGCTGCCGTCCGAGGAAGCGCCGGGCGAAGCGATCAAAGACGTTCCTCCACACAACCCGATCTTCGAAACCGGCGAGGATTTCTAGTCGTCGGGGGTTTTTCCCCCTTCGGGGATCTCGAAGCGAGTCACGCCCCGCCCCGCTGAAGTACACGCCCCGTGATCCCCGAAGGGGGAGAATTCAGCGGGGCCCCACCCCCGAGTTTTGGGGCCCCGGCCCCAAAACAAAATGTCCTAGGAAAAATGAGCACATAATGGCCCAGTCTGAATCCCCCACCCTGCGTCACTTCGTAGCCTACGTGGAAGATCAGCCCGGTGTTCTCAATCGGGTCACGTCCTTGTTCCGCCGCCGTTGCTACAACATCGTGTCGCTCAATGTCGGCCGCACGCACGAAGCAGGCATCTCGCGCATGACCTTCGCGGTCGAGGCGGACGAAGACACCGCGCGCCGCATCGAAGCCAACTTGTACAAGCTGGTGAATGTGCTGAGCGTGGAAGACATCACCGGCAAACCGAACCTGATCCGGGGGCTCGCCCTGATCAAAGTCACGATCGGCCAGGACAAGCGCTCAGAAGTGCTGCAGTTGGTCGAAGTGTTCCGCGGCCAAGTGATTGACCTCGACACCAACACCATGATCATCGAGCTCACCGGCCAACAGAGCAAGATCGACGGACTCGTCAGTGTGCTCGCTCCGTACGGCATCGCCGAAATGGTCCAAACCGGCACCGTCGCCATGACCCGCGGCATAAAAGGCAACGCCGCCCTGGGCGCCGCCCAACAACCCCCCAACCTCCGCACCATCACCGCCGCCTGATTTCGCTCTCGATCTTTCCTTCTTCTCTCAAACCCGATGTCCAGACCCACTCACCAAACCCGCCCGCCAAGTTCTGGTTTCGGCGAGGCTTTCGCGAGCACCGGAGCGGAATGTACTGCCTGTACATGAGCACCGGAGCACAGCGAAAACGAAGCCCAAACCAGAAATCGACGGGCGTCGCCACCGGATGCGTTAACCCAAGACCCAATAAAACACGATGACCACCCCAGTTAGAAGCAAGGCCACCACCCCCCCTCGAGACTACGTGCGAATCTTCGACACTACTCTCCGTGATGGAGAGCAGTGCCCCGGCGCAACCCTTACGTCGGAAGAAAAGCTCGAGGTGGCCCGTGCGCTTTCACGGCTGGGTGTGGATGTAATCGAGGCGGGGTTCCCGTCCGCTTCGCCGGACGACTTTCAGGCGGTGCACGACATCGCCGAGACCATCGGCAAGGAGCCCATCGCCGGGCGCCCTAGCAGCGAGCCGCCGATCATCTGCGGTTTGGCGCGCGCCACGGAGAAGGACATCCAGACCGCGTTCGACGCCATAAAAGTCGCCAAATTCCCGCGCATTCATATCTTTTTGGCGACTTCACCGTTGCATCGCGAGCACAAGCTACGCATGACCAAAGAGCAGGTCCTCGAGCGCGCGCGGACCATGGTGAGCTTCGCCAAGACGATGTGCGACGACATCGAATTCAGCCCGGAGGACGCAGGTCGCACCGAGCCGGATTTCTTGCACGAGGTGCTGACCGCCGTGATCGAGTGCGGCGCGACCACGCTGAACATCCCGGATACCGTGGGCTACACCGTGCCGTCCGAGTTCGGCGCGATCATCGACGGCATCATGAAGAACGTGAAGGGCGTCGAAGGCGTGGTCGTCTCGGTGCACTGTCACGACGACCTCGGTTTGGCGACGGCCAACGCCTTGGCCGGCATCTCCGCCGGCGCGCGCCAAGCCGAAGTCACGATCAACGGCATCGGCGAGCGCGCCGGCAACACCTCGCTCGAGGAGGTGGTGATGGCGCTGCAAACACGGCAACCCATGTACGGTCTAAAGACGGGCATCGACGCCACGCAGCTGGTTCGCACTAGCCGCTTGGTCAGCGTGCGCACGGGCATGGTCGTGCCTCCGAACAAGGCCATCGTCGGCGCCAACGCCTTCGCGCACGAGTCCGGCATTCACCAAGACGGCATGCTCAAACACGCCGGTACCTACGAAATCATGCGGCCGGAGACCGTCGGCGCGAGCAAAACCTTGCTGGTCATGGGCAAGCACTCGGGCCGCCACGCCTTCGGTGTACGTCTGAAGGAGCTCGGACACTTGCTGGAAGGTGAGGCGCTGGAAGCCGCATTCCAGCGCTTCAAGACCCTGGCCGACAAGAAGAAACGCATCACCGACGCGGATCTGGAAGCGCTGGCCGCTTCCGAAGTCGCGCGCGGCATCGAGTACTACGCGCTCGACGCAGTGCAGGTGACCTGCGGTTCGAACGGCATGCCGACCGCGACGGTGCGTTTGCGTTGCCCTGACGGAGAGCTCCGCACACAAGCCGCAGTGGGTACCGGCCCAGTACACGCCGTCTTCACCGCAATCGACGAAATCGTGAAGGCGCCGAGTGAGCTTGTCGAGTACACGATCAACGCCGTAACCGAGGGCATCGACGCGCTCGGCCACGCCAGCGTGCACGTGCGCGCGGTCGGCAGCAGCGACGGCCGGCTCAATGCCCAGCACGGCACCAGCGGAGCCACGCTCTTACATGGCCAAGCCGCGGATTCTGACGTCATCGTCGCCAGCACCAAGGCCTATCTGGGCGCCTTGAATCGCTTGCTCGTGACCCTTGGCACGTACGAAAAACAGCAAGAAAAGTCACAAATCACCGAGAAATCGCAAGTGCGAGAGCAGAGCACGGGAGCCGCGGAGTGAGCATGGCAAAGACCCTTTTCGAAAAGATCTGGAACGAGCACGTCGTAGCGGAAGAAGCCGGGCGCCCCGCGGTGCTCTACGTCGATCTGCATCTGATTCACGAGGTGACCTCGCCTCAGGCGTTCTCCGGCCTTCGCGCCCGCGGCCTCAAAGTGCGTCGTCCGGACCGCACCGTAGCCACCATGGATCACTCGACGCCAACTTTACCCAAAGCGTTGCAGGTGATCGACGAGCAAGCGCGCGCTCAGCTCTCGCAGCTCGAGAAGAATTGCACGGAGTTTGGCATTCGCCTGTTCGCGCTCGGCGACGACAAGAACGGCATCGTGCATGTGGTCGGTCCGGAGCGCGGCTTCACGCAGCCGGGCATGACCATCGTCTGCGGCGACAGCCACACTTCGACGCACGGCGCGTTCGGCTCGCTCGCGTTCGGCATTGGCACGAGCGAAGTGGAGCATGTGCTCGCCTCGCAGTGCTTGCTGCAGTCGCGCCCGAAGACCATGGAAATCCGTATCGACGGCACGCTGTCGCCGCTCGTGACGGCAAAAGACATCATCTTGGCCGTGATCGCCAAGATCGGCACCGGCGGCGGCACGGGCTACGTGATCGAATACACCGGCAGCGCGATCCGCGCGCTCGACATGGAAGCACGCATGACCGTGTGCAACATGAGCATCGAGGCCGGCGCACGTGCAGGTCTGATCGCTCCGGACGAGAAGACGTTCGAGTACGTCAAGGGTCGCGAGTTTGCGCCGAAAGGCGCCGCTTGGGACGCCGCAGTCGTGCGTTGGAAGAAGCTGCCGACCGACATTGGCGCGACCTACGACACGCTCGTGACGCTCGATGCCAACAAGATCGAACCGATGATCACCTACGGCACCCACCCCGGTATGGCCGTGCCCGTCACGCAGGCGCTCCCCGCAGCGACAGACTTCAGCGCCGGCTCGGAGCGCCAGGCCTTCGAAAAAGCCATGGTCTACATGGGCCTCGAGGGCGGTCGCTCACTCGTCGGGCAAAAGGTGGATGTGGTGTTCGTGGGCTCGTGCACGAACGGACGCATCAGCGATCTCCGGCTCGCGGCTTCGGTGCTCAAGGGCCGTCACGTCGCCGCTGGCGTGCGCGCGCTGATCGTCCCTGGCTCGCAAGAAGTGAAGCGCCAAGCCGAGGCGGAGGGCCTCGACGTGATCTTCACCGACGCAGGCGCTGAGTGGCGTGAGGCCGGCTGCTCGATGTGCATCGCCATGAACGGCGACCAACTCTCGCCCGGCCAATATGCAGTCAGCACCTCGAACCGTAACTTCGAAGGCCGTCAAGGCAAGGGCGGTCGCACCTTCTTGGCATCGCCGGCAACGGCCGCGGCTTCGGCTGTGATGGGCAAAGTCACCGACGTGCGCACGCTCGCCGCGGTTTGATCGAAAGGAGAAAGACCAATGGCAAGCTTTACCAAGATCACCTCGCACGCCGTCGTCATCACGTCGGAAAACATCGACACGGATCAAATCATCCCCGCGCGCTTCTTGAAGGTGCTGGACAAAGACGGCCTCGGCAAAAGCCTGTTCTGTGATTGGCGCTACAACGCCGACGGCACGGACAAGGCGGAATTCCCGCTCAATTTGCCGGCTTCGCAAGGCGCGCAGATCTTGCTCGCGGGCGACAATTTCGGCTGCGGTTCGTCGCGCGAGCACGCGCCCTGGGCGCTCGTCGGCTGGGGCCTTCGCGTCGTGATCTCGACGTCCTTCGCCGACATCTTCAAGGGTAACTCGCTGAAGAATGGGCTCTTGCCCGTGGTCGTGAGCCAAGAGGTGTACCAGAAGCTCCTGGCGGCTCAGAAGGCGGACCCCAAAGCGCAGATCACGGTCGACCTGACCCAGAAGCTGCTCACCCTGCCAGACGGCTCGACCACCAGCTTCCCGGTGGACTCGTTCGCGCAGCATTGCCTGCTGAATGGCATCGATCAGCTTGGCTATATCCTCTCGTTCGACGACAAAATTAGGAGCTTCGAAAAAGCCCACACCTACGCCAGCTGACTTTCTCTCCTCGAACGAAACGAACTTCCCTCAGATGAACCCGAATCCTCCAGTTAGCGGCGAGCCAGAGCTCGTCGAGATCTACGACACGACTTTGCGCGACGGCACGCAGCGCGAAGGCATTTCGTACACGCTGGAGGACAAGCTGCGCATCGCCGAGCACTTAGACGAGTTCGGCGTCACGTTCATCGAGGGCGGTTGGCCAGGCTCCAACCCGAAGGACGAAGAGTTCTTCGCGCGCGCCCGCGACCAGGAGTGGAAGCACGCGAAAATCGCGGCTTTTGGCTCGACTCGGCGCGCTGGGCTCGCTGCTGGGGACGACCCGAGCATGCGCGCGCTGATCGCCGCAGGCACCGAGGTGTGCACCATCTTCGGCAAATCTTCGACCTTCCAGGTAACGGAGGTGCTGCGCACATCGCTCGACGAGAACCTGCGCATGATCGAAGACTCGTGCGCGTTCCTGCGCGGCGAGAAGAAGCGGGTCGTGTACGACGCGGAGCACTTCTTCGACGGCTACCGCGCAGACGCGAGCTACGCCGTAGAAACGCTGCGCGCTGCCATCCGCGGCGGCGCTGAAGTCGTCACGTTGTGCGAGACCAACGGCGGCAACATGCCCTGGGACGTGGAACGCATCGTGGCCGAGGTCCTTCGCTTGGTGAAGCACCCGCTCGGCATCCACGCCCACGACGACACCGGCTGCGGCGTCGCCAACAGCTTGGCCGCTGTACGTG
>OLLW01000588.1_pt1 | contig 29955 bp, 16 predicted proteins | sample 1604611 | NCBI WGS metagenome assembly OLLW01 (sample SAMEA104055725, study PRJEB20765) | soil metagenome | biome: Arctic tundra; feature: Polygonal ground; material: soil | place: USA | collected 2011-09 | depth 0-0.5 m | reverse complement strand
TGCGGAGCCGGAGCCGGAGCCGCCCGTACCCCCTCCGCCCGCAGCAGCGCCGCCGAGCGCCGCTCCGGTGCTCAGTGCACCTCCGCTCGGCAGCGCGTCGCCCGCGCCTCTTCTGCCGAGCGCGTCTGCAGCCCCGGCAGCCAGTGCGTCCGCCGGTGTGGTGGCTACGGTCCGGCTCGGCGATGCCCCCGTGTTCACGCTGTCTTTGCCGCGCGGCAACAAGACGCCGGAGGTCCGAGCGCGTGAAGCGAGCGATGCGCTGAAGCGCGCCTTCGACGCTGACAAGTCCGCGGCCGTCACGCATCGCCCGGAAGGCGAGCTACGAGTGGTGCTGGTCGGTCAAACGCCGATTGTCTTGCTCAGTCAAGACGACGCGACCGCCGCCAACGAAACCTCACTCGACGTCTTCGCCGGCGGCGTCGCCGCGAAGGTTCGCGAAGCGCTCGACGCCGAGGGGCGTAGGGCTGCGATCGCCAAGAGCGTGTTCTCGGTCTCGCTGGTCGTGTTCTTCGGGCTGATAGCCTTCTATTTGCTACGAAAGCTGGGCGAATTCGCGGAAACGGCACGCGAGTTCTTGGACAACCGTCCAGACCGCGAGTTGTCGATCAAGGTGCAGAAGATCGAAGTCATGCGGCCCGCTACGCTGCGCAGCAGCGCGGTGATGGCGCTCAGCATGGGCAAGTGGCTAGGCCAGGTGGGCATCGCTTACGCGTGGCTGGTCGTTGCGTTGTCCTTGTTCGACGCCACGCGCAACTACACCCAGCGCCTCACCGGTTTCGTGCTCGGTCCGGTATCGCAGCTGATGGAGCGCGTGGCGAGCGCGCTGCCGCTACTCGTCGTCGCGGGCATCGCCGCGCTGGCCGTGTTCGTACTCGTGCGCTTCGTGGGCCTGTTCTTCGTCAGCGTCGCGCGCGGCGAGACGCCCTTGCCCTGGCTGCCTGCGGATCTGGCCGCGCCGACCAGCGTGCTGCTGCGCTCGGCGATCGTGCTTGCCGCATTGGTGTTCGCGGCTCCGGTGGTGACTGGAGATGCCAATGGCGCGCTCGGGCGAGCCGGCGCGATCGTACTGGTCGCGCTCGGTTTGGCAAGCACGCCGCTCTTGGCTTCGGGCTTAATCGGCGTCACGGTGCTCTTCGGTCGCCGTTTGCGGCTCGGCGAGTTCGCCGAAGTGAACGGCACGCTGGCCCGCATTTCCGCGATCAATCTGCTCGAGGTGCGGCTGATCGACGCGCACCGCAGCGAGCTGCGGTTGCCGCATTTGCTGTGTTTGGTCCGTCCGCTGCGCGTGCTCGGGATGCGCCCCCGGCTCAGCGTCGACGTGCCGGTGTCCGCCTCGGCCTCGCAACAGAAGGCGCGCGAGGTACTGAACGAAGCCGGCATAAAGTGCGGTAGCGATCCGAAGCTCGATCTGCTCTCGTTCGACGCCGACGCGGCACACTACCGGCTCAGCGCCCTGTGCGACTCGCTGGATGGTCGGCGCGCGCTGGCCGAGACCGCGCTCGATGATCTCCGCGAAGCCGGAATCGCGCTCGGTCGCGCGCCTCGTCGGGTGCACGAATGAACGCCGGCGCGTTTCTGTTGGCCCTTTTGGCGCTGGCCTACGTGGGCAGCATCTTGGTTGGCGGTCGCGCCATTCGGGGGTTCGGCCTGGCCTCGGGCGCCGAGTACTTGGTGCTCGGCTTCGTGCTCGGTCCGCAGCTGTTGTCCGTCATCAGCCATTCGCTGATCGACGGTTTTCAGGCCGTGATCATGGTCGGCGTGAGCTGGCTCGGGCTCGTGCTGGGCGTTAGTTACCTGCGCGTCGCCGTGCGCAAGGTGCCCGTGCGGCGCGTTGTGCTCGGTATCGCGCTGTCTGCCGTGGTGAGCTCGGCCGTGTCCGCCACGGTGTTCGTGCTTGCGTCGAGCTTCAGTGGACTGCCGCGTCTCGACGTGATTGCGTTTGCGGCCACCGCGGGCATCGTCTGTTCCGAAACGACCCGTCACAGCGTGCGCTGGATCGTCGAACGCTACGGCGCCAAGGGACCGCTCGCTGACCTTGCCGCCGACACCTCTCGCACTAGCGCGCTGTTCGCAGCGGTGTCATTGGCGGTCGTGAACGCTTGGTTGCCGGGCGCCGCGTTGCCGGGGTTCTCAGTGCTCGAGCGGGTGCTCGTGACGCTCGGGCTCGGCATCGTGCTCGGCCTCACCGCGACGTTGCTCTTGGGCCGCGAGTTTCGTCGGGACGAAAGCTGGGGCATCCTGCTCGGCACTTCGCTGCTCGGAACCGGGGCTGCGGCTCGCCTCAATCTGTCGCCGATCAGCACCACATTCGCCATGGGCCTGACCTTGGCCATCGTGTCTCGCCACCGCCTCGACATCAAAGCCATGGTGACCCCGACCGAGAAGCCCGTGCTGCTTCCGGTCGTGTTGCTGGCTGGCGCATCGGTCAACGTGAAGCTGCCGGCGATCCTGCTCTTATTGGTTGCTGCAGCGTTGGCCGCGAAGATCCTCACGCGCGTGCTGACTGGCACGCTGCTTTCGGTTGCCTTGCCAGCGGTGCGCGGCGTTGGCTTGGAGTTCGGTGCCAGCATGCTTTCGTCCGGCGCGCTCGGCCTCGCCGTGGCGTTGGCGTTCTCGGTTCGGCATCCCGGACACGTGAGCGACGCGGTGCTCTTGCTCGCTGCGCTGGGCGTGCTGCTCGGCGAAGGCCTCGGGCCTCGCGCGCTGACGCGAGCGCTGCGTCGCGCTGGAGAAATCAAACCCGAAGAGGCACCACCCGAGCTCAGTCCGCCTCCGAGCTTGGAGAGTCGCGTATGAGCGGCCACGGCGGTTCGAAAAAGACGCTCGCCACGCGGGCGATTCAGCTGGTCTCCTTGCTGGTCACCTTCGGCGTGCTGTACGGCGTGACGAAGGTCGCGCCCGAGCTCGAGACCCACCTGGGCACGGTAGCCGCAGTCGGCTTCCTGCTGCTGGCCGGCACGCTGATGAGCGAGCTGCTCGAGACCATCGGCTTACCGCACCTCTCCGGCTATCTGCTGGCGGGCATCGTCGGCGGGCCGGACGTCCTCCATTTGGTCGATCATCACACGGTGGACGAGTTGTCGCCGGTAAACACCCTGGCGCTGTCGTTGATTGCGCTGGCCGGTGGCGCAGAGCTGCGCGTAGACACGCTGCGCTCCGTCGCCCGCGGCCTGGCCTGGGCGACCTTGCTCCAAAGCACCATGGTGCTGGTGTGCGTAGCGGGCGTCTTCGTGGCGATCGCCGGCTACCTGCCGTTCACGCATGGTATGGCATTCAAGCCCCTGCTCGGTGTGGCGCTGCTGTGGGGCGTGCTGGCGGTCAGCCGCAGCCCGTCGGCCTGCATGGGCATCCTGTCGCAAACGCGCGCCAAAGGCCCTGTTGCGACGTTTTCGCTCGCCTTCATCATGCTCTCGGACGTCGTCGTGGTGATTCTGCTGGCCACGATGATGATGCTTGCGCGGCCGTTAATCAACGGCACTGGCAGCATATCCATCGAGGATTTCAGCGTGCTCGGCCACGAAATCTTGGCCAGCATTGCTGTCGGCGTCACGCTCGGCTTAGGGCTCGCGATCTACCTACGGCTAGTTGGGCGCCAGCTCCTCCTGGTGCTGGTGGCGATTGGCTTCGGCCTTAGCGACACCTTCAACTACATCGGTGTGGATTCGCTGCTCGCGTTCCTGTCCGCTGGCTTCGTGGTGACCAACTTGTCCGATCAGGGTCCAAAGCTGCTCGAGTCGATCGAACAGACGGGCAGCGTCGTGTTCGTCGTGTTCTTCGCCACGGCCGGCGCGCACCTGGACATTCCGCTGCTCAAGCAAATGGGCACTGTGGCGGTCGCGCTGTGCGCGAGCCGCGCGCTGTTCACCGTGATCGCTGGGCGCATCAGTAGCCGTGTCGCGGAAGATGGTCCGATCTTGAAGCGCTGGGGTTGGTCCTCTTTGGTCTCGCAGGCCGGGCTCGCGCTGGGGCTCTCGGTTGTGATCGAGCGCACCTTTCCCAGCTTTGGCCAAGGCTTTCGCTCTCTCGCGATCGCTGCGGTCGCCATCAACGAGATGATCGGGCCGGTGTTGTTCAAGTTCGCGTTGGACCGCGCGGGCGAGACCGACGTCCACGAGCCCGAAGCGCGCGCGAGCCTGGCGCCCCCGGCCTAGAGCCCCAAATCGGCCGCTCGCCGCTTCAACGCCTGGGCGCAAAATTTTTTGTTTGAATTAATATCTAACAAATTCAGTTAGTTATGGTCAGGTCGTGAATTCCGCACCTTCCCTATTCGTTTGGTAGGGTTATGCTTCACAGACTTCGCCGATGATCGACCCTACCGTAGCTCTTGCAGGCTTATTCGTCGGCTTCGTGGTGGGCCTAACCGGCATGGGCGGCGGCGCGCTGATGACGCCGATCCTGGTGCTGCTGTTCAAGGTTCAGCCGCTGGTCGCCGTCTCGAGCGACATCGTGGCCGCCATGATCATGAAGCCTGTGGGTGGCGGTGTGCACTGGCGCCGCGGCACCGTGAACACGCAGCTCGTCGGCTGGCTGGTGCTTGGCTCCGTGCCCTCTGCGTTTCTCGGCGTACTGTTGCTCAAGGCGTCCGGCACTGGCGCGGCCCTGCAGGAGCACGTGAAGCTCGCGCTCGGTTTGGCGCTGCTCGTCGTAGCCGCCGGTTTGATCATTCGCCCGCTGCTCACGCGCGGTCGGCAAGCGGGCGACAGCATGGCGCCGCTGCTCGTCAAGAAGCTGCCTACGGTGTTGATCGGCATCGCGGGTGGCTTAGTGGTCGGCCTGACCTCGGTCGGCTCGGGCTCGTTGATGATGATCTTACTCTTGATGTTGTATCCGAAGCTGCGCTTGTCCGAGCTGGTCGGCACGGATCTGGTTCAGGCGATCCCGCTCGTGGCTTCGGCCGCGCTCGGCCACGCGTTCTTCGGCGACTTCAAGCTCGCGCTGACCGCGTCGATCTTGGTCGGCAGCTTACCCGGTGTGTTCATCGGCGCTCAGCTGTCGTCGCGCGCGCCGGATTCCGTAATCCGCCCGGCGTTGATCGTCGTGCTACTCGGCTCGTCGTTGAAGCTCCTCGGCACTAGCAATTTGGCGCTCGCGCTGACGCTTTTGGGGTTCGTTGCTGCCTATTGGTGCGTGCAGCGGCTGGTCCGCGCGAACCTTGGTCTCCCCCGCAAGGCGCAAAAAGCCAGCGTGTAGGCTGCGAGTTGCTGGTTCGCGCTGCACGTAGTGCGGGGGGAAACCATCACCGGTATCTTAAGCAGCAGCGACGCCGGCCGATTTCTGGTTTTGGCTTCACCCCTTCGGGGGTCACGAAGCGTGTCGTTCTCGCTGCGCTCCGCTGCTCACACACAGGCAGTACGCTCCGCTGCGACTGACGAACACGCCTCGTACCACGAAGTAGCACTCGCTAGGACGAGCACGAAAAAAGGGCGGCGCTCGGCACGAGCGGCCGCCCTTTTTGCCGTTTCTAGGCTTCGTTCACAGAGTGGCGAGGATGTCGTTGAAAGTCTTGCTGGGGCGCAGCGCTGCCGACGCTTTTGCTTCGTCCGGCTGATAGTAGCCACCGAGGTCCACGGGCTTGCCCTGTGCGGACGCGAGCTCTTTGACGATGGTCTCTTCGGCTGCTTTCAGCTTGCTCGAGATCGGCAGAAAGTGTGCTTTGAGCTCGCTGTCCTTGCTCTGCGCGGCAAGCTCTTCAGCCCAATACAGCGCCAAGTAGAAGTGGCTGCCACGGTTGTCGATGCCGCCGACCTTGCGCGAGGGGGACTTGTCGTTCTCCAGGAATTTGCCGTTCGCGGCGTCGAGCGTCTCTGCGAGGACTTTGGCTTTGGCGTGCTGGAAGACGATGCCGACGTGTTCGAAGGAAGCCGCGAGCGCGAAGAACTCACCGAGCGAGTCCCAGCGCAGATAGCCTTCCTCGTTGAATTGCTCGACGTGCTTCGGAGCCGAGCCTCCGGCGCCCGTCTCGAACAGACCGCCACCGTTCATGAGCGGCACGATGGACAGCATCTTGGCGCTCGTCCCGACCTCGAGGATCGGGAACAGATCGGTCAAGTAGTCGCGCAAGACGTTGCCCGTGACGGAGATCGTGTCTAGCCCTGCCTTGAGGCGTTCGAGCGTGAATTCGCAGGCGGCCGCAGGCGGCAACACGCGGATGTCGAGCCCTTTGGTGTCGTGCTCGGCCAGGTACTTCTCGACCTTGAGCAAGATCTGCGCGTCGTGAGCGCGCTTGCTATCGAGCCAAAACACGGCCGGCGTGGCGCTGAGCCGCGCGCGATTGACTGCGAGCTTCACCCAATCTTGCACCGGGGCGTCTTTGGTCTGGCAGGCGCGCCAGATGTCGCCCTCTTCGACCGTGTGCTCGAGGAGCACCTTGCCGCTGCTGTCGACCACGCGCACGCTGCCCTTGCCCGGCACCTGGAAGGTCTTGTTGTGCGAGCCATATTCCTCGGCGGCCTGAGCCATTAACCCCACGTTGGGCACCGAGCCCATGGTGCGCGGGTCGAAGGCGCCGTGCTTCTTGCAGAACTCGACAGTGGTTTGGTAGATGCCGGCGTAGCTGCTGTCTGGAATGACGGCCAACGTGTCACCGATCTTGCCTTGTGAGTCGTACACTTTGCCTCCAGCGCGGATCAGCGCTGGCATCGACGCGTCGACGATCACGTCGCTCGGCACGTGCAGGTTGGTGATGCCGTTGTCCGAGTTGACGTACGACAGGCCCGGGCCCGCCGCGTAGGCGGCCCGGATGTCGTCTTGAATCGCGGTTTGTTCGGCCTCGGGCAGGCTTTGGATCTTGCCCACTAAATCCCCGAAGCCGTTGTTCAGATCGACGCCCAGCTTGGCGAACGTGCTCGCGTACTTGGTCAGCAGGTCTTTGAAGAACACCTGCACTGCGCAGCCGAAGATGATCGGGTCCGAGACCTTCATCATCGTCGCTTTGAGGTGTAGCGAGAACAGCACGCCGTCCTTCTTGGCGCGGGCGATTTGGGCTTCGTAGAAGGCCATCAAGGCCGACTTGCGCATGACCGTTCCGTCCAGGATCTCGCCTGCTTTGAGCGGCGTCTTGTCCTTCAAGACCGTTACCTTGCCGTCAGCGGCGACGAATTCGATCTTCACGTCGGTGGCGGCGGCCACGGTGAGCGACTTCTCGTTCGAGAAAAAGTCGTTCTCGCCCATGGTGCTCACGCTGGTCTTCGAATCCGCGGCCCACTTGCCCATCGAATGCGGGTGCTTGCGCGCATAGTCTTTGACGGCTTTCGGGGCGCGCCGGTCCGAGTTGCCCTCGCGCAGCACGGGGTTCACAGCGGAGCCCTTGACCTTGTCGTAGCGCGACTTGGCGTCCTTCTCGAGGTCGGTCTTGGGCACTTCCGGATAGTCCGGGACGGCGTAGCCGTGCGCTTGCAGCTCGGCTATCGCTTCCTTCAATTGCGGAACCGACGCGCTGATGTTCGGCAGCTTGATGATGTTCGCCTCGGGCTTGAGCGTGAGAGCGCCCAATTCGGCGAGCGAGTCTGCCGCGCGCTGCGCGGGCGGCAGGAGCTCGGAGAACACCGCCAGGATGCGGGCCGCAAGCGAGATGTCGCGCGTCTCGACGTTAATCCCCGAGTGCTTGGTGAACGCTTGCACGATCGGCAGCAGGGAATAGGTGGCGAGCAGAGGCGCCTCGTCGGTCTTCGTATAAATGATGGTGGGCTGTGCGGACATGTTGGAAATTGGGCGGATTCTGCCACTTAAAGCCGCTCAGAGGAAGGCTCGACTATCGCCCGAGACTCGAGTTTAGCGGTCGTTGGGAGGCCAGATCACGTCGTCTTAGCGAGACAGCCCCCGAGAGGTCAAAAGTTCGCCCGACTAACGCCCTAGATACTTGTCGAGAAAACCGATGACGCGGCGCTCGAACTCCGCGGGTTCGGCTTCTGCGTAGCCCCCGTGCCCGACCGCGGGCAACCGCCACAGTTCCTTGGGTGGGGAAGTGAGAGCGTACATGCGATCCATGATTTCGGGTGGAGTGTCCGTATCCTGGCCACCGGAAACGAAGATCACCGGGCGTGGCGCGATGCGCTTCATGTCGGCAGCCGAGCTCACGTCGTCGACATCGCAGCCTGACAAACGGAAGGCGAGCAAGTCCGCCATCGCGGCCAGCGGACCGCCCTCGGCCATTTTGTACGTCATCTCGTCGCGCAGCGAGGTCCAAGTCGCGTAGAGCACGACGGCAGCGATGCTCGGGTCGTTCGCAGCTGCGCGTGTCACGGCGTTGGAGCCCGTGGAGAAACCGAGCAGCGCGACGCGCGTGACGCCGGGGCGCGCGCGCACGAAGCGAATCGCGGCTGCAACATCCAACGCTTCGAGTGTGCCCCAAGTGGCTGCAGTACCGTCGCTCTCGCCGCTTGCACGCGAATCCGGCAAGAGCACGCCGTAGCCTGCGCGCGCCATCAGCTCCGCGTCCGGCAGCAGCATGGTGCGATTGCCGCCGAGACCATGCACCAAGATCACCACTTTGCCGGATTTCGGCGGCACGAACCAGCCACGCAGCGTCACGCCGTCCGGTGCTTGGAACGCTATCTCTTCAAGCGTTGGCAACGCGCGCTTTGCCTGCTCGCGATCCTGCGCTGTTAGCGGCGCGCGGGCAGGGTGACACGCACTCCAGCCAAAGGAACCATAGTGAAAGGCGAAGACTCCGGCGGCGGTCACTAGTACTGCGAACAGCAGCAAGCTGAGCCGCGTCAGCGTCAATTTCCGCACCGCGGCGACGCTCGCACGGCTCGGAGACACAGTCAACGAACGGGCTCCAGGTTCACCCGCTAGTTGATGCCGTGCCCAGTCAGCTCCGCCGGCCGAGCGCGCTCTCGGCGTACGTCGAATACGAAGGTCTCGAGTTCTAGGAAATGCCACCAGGTGTGAGGGCTGGCCGGAGTTGCGAAATGCATCAGCGGCTCCGCGCAGAACTTGCCGCGCATCAACGGAGAGGAACCAGCTTGGTCCGGGTTGGGCGCGACCACTTCGTAGCAACCGTCGTGCAACTGTGGCGGATGCTCTGCCGCGCTCACGATCAAATAGTCGACACCGTACTCAGCGAGCACGCTGTTCAATGAATCCCCATGTTGGATGTGCGTCAACATCGTGTCGTCGGCCACCAACCCCTCCAGTTGCACGACCGGACGCTGCAGGAGGAAGGTGGTGATGCCAGCTTTGTCGCCCATTGCGATGCGTCCATCATGGCCGTGCAGGCCTTGCGCTACAGCTCGGGCCATGGGCAGGAGCGTGTTGTCCCCATCTGCCCACGCGACGCCGCGCCGTCCGAAGTAAATTGCGCTGCGCACGGGGACGAGCGCGGCAGCCGCCAGCAACGCAGCGCTGGCGATTGCCCCGAGATAGCGAAAGTTTAGGCAATTGACGCCCCAAACGGCGATCAACGCGGAGGCGCTCAGGAGGCCGGTGACGACCGGATAGTTATACCAGACGAACACGTGCCAATCGCTCTTCATGGCGTTGAGCACTGCAAACAATATCGGGAACGCGATGGCGGTCACCGCTGCGACGCGCGCCGGAAGGGTAGGCGTGTTGCTTTTCCGCCGCACCAGCAGCACCAGCGCAACGCTGCCGATAAACAGCGTGAGTAGCCGACTAGGCGACAAGATGGCCATCACGTGTTCCGCAAACCGCGCGCTCGAGTGGAGCCCACTGCCGAGCTGCTTGGCGCGCCCCGAGGTCGGCAGCAGCCCGCCGAAGAAGAGTAGATTGCAGATGAAGTACGCTGCTACGGGGACACAACCGGCAGCGAAGGCGAACGCCGCCTGAATTGGGCGCTCGGGCCAGGGTCGGACGAACGCCAGCCACAGACCGACGACCAACACGAGCGCCAACACGAGGTCAACGCGAGCCAACACCGCGAGCGACGCTAGGCCGCCTAGTTTCGCAGCGCGCCAGGCGTCGAGCGGCGCGTCCTTCGCGACCTCGGCCAAGAACCACGCGAAAAGCGGAATCGCGATCGCGACCTCCATTCCCGTCGAAACCATCCACAAAACAAGGGTTGTTTGCAGTACCGCGAGCAGGGCGGCGAAATTCGCCGGAGCCCCCAAACGCTCGGCGAGCACACGTAGCGCTTCGTATGCTGCCGCGACCAGCACCCCGGAAAGCAAACCGAAGCAGACGAAAAAGGCGTCGCCAAAGCCACCTGTCAGCAGGCGAAGCAGCAGCACGACCACGAACCACAACGGGTGAAAGCCATTCGTGAGCGTGATTCCGTCGAAGGTGAGCTTTCCCAGCGTCAGCAGGTGATCGGCGATGACGACGTAGTAATAAAAATCGTCCTCGAACAGACCGATCATGGATGTCGAGTGGCGAAGCACGTGACACAGCAATGAGCCGCCCAGCGCCATAGCGGAGAAATAGGCAAACGCCCTGCACAGCAATGGGCTGAGACGCTCCAGTCTTTGTTCGAACGATGAATCCGCCATCGTCGGGCTAATACCACTGAACCGCATTCGCTAGGTTTCAGTCCGGAGACAAGAAACCGTGGGCAATTGTGGTGAGGTTTATAGCGACGCTGATCAGCTGTGCCAGAACGACGGATTAGCTGAGATCGCGTGCCGCTATTTGTGCCGCATTGTAACCGCACATGCCGTGTACGCCGGCGCCGGGGTGGGTGTAACTGGAGCAGAGGTACAGCCCCTTCACCGGTGTTCGATAACGGAAGTACGGAAAAGCTGGGCGAAATAGCAGCTGTCGGTACCAAGCATTGCTGCCGCCGCCGATGTCACCCCCAATGAGATTGGCATTTCCCGCCTGCAGATCAGCCGGCGAAGTCGCGCGCCGGTCCAACACCAGTCTGCCAAAGCCGGGCGCCAGGCCCTCGATGCGAGCTGAGATACGTTCGGCGAATGCCTCACGATGCTTTCCCCAGCCGCCCTCTGGACGAGAGGGAACGCGTGAGTAGCAGTATAAGGTGTGCTGGCCCGGTGGCGCGCGCAGCGCATCGAACGCGCTCTGCTGCCCGACTACCAGGTATGGCTCATTGGGCAGCTGGCCGGCGCGTACCTCCTTCGTGAAGCGATTCAAGTCGTTCAGACTCTCTGCAACGTGCACCACGGCGCTGTCGCGAGCTGCCTCCACCTGCCACGGTACTTGGCCGGAGAGTGCGAAATCTACCTTGAAGGTGCCGAAGCCTTGCGGGAAGCGCTCCATGCGGCGCACTAACCAGCCCGGCACATGCGCCGCTTCAAGCAGCTGCAGGTATAGGGTTGGCGCGGCCGTGTCGGCCATGATCCCCAGGCCGGCGCGTAGCTCTTCGCCGTTTTCCAAACGCACCGCTGTGGCGCGCCCGCCACTGACGATGATGCGCATGACGCGCGCGCCGAGCCGAATGCGGCCCCCGCGCTGTTCGAGGCGCGTTACGACGGCGTTGGTGAGCTGCTGCGCGCCGCCCTGCGGTACGGCATAACCGCCAGTAGAAGCGGTCATGCCCAACATGTAGCTCAGACCCGCCCCGAACCAATCCTCCGGGCCGACATCCACATGCAAACCAAGGCTTGGGAGTACACGGCGCGCGGCTTCGCTGCGAAACAGCGAGCGCGCCAAGCTCGCGCCGCTGTGGGCAAATGACCATGCTACTTTGAGCAGGTCCAGGAGGCCGAGGCGCAGCGCCGGCGAAAGCGTTGGGAATGGGCCGAGCAGCGTGGCCAGCAAGCGCGGCTCGATGCGCGCGTGAAACGCGGCCAGCCTTTGCCAAGCTGCGCCATCTGCCGGCGAGCCGAAGTGCGCAGCGCTGAGCGCACTATCGCGCGCGATGCACGCGTAACTGCCGTCGAGCGCCGGATGGCAGCTCTCGAACTTGGCGTTTTTCCAGATGACCCCGATCGACTCCAACTCCAACTCGACGAACGCCGGGCTAGTCTTGCCGAACGGAAAAAAGCCCGCGCCGACGTCATGTACGAAGCCCGGGCGCGTCAGTTCTTCCGAACCAAGTGCGCCGCCGGGCCGTTTGGCATTCGCCTCCAGGACAAGTACTTTGAAGCCTTTGCGGGCCATCATGTTGGCTGCGATGAGCCCGTTTGGGCCCGAGCCAATCACAATCACGTCTGGGTCGGTCACGTGGGAATCCTACACCGCTTTCGGCCCTTTTGTGCTCGTATCCGCGAGACCATGTCGCGCCACCCTTGCCATTGATTGCCGATCGAACATGAAGGCCACTGAGAACCCGCTCAACGCGGAGTATTGGTTTGGAACTGCTGACCCACGGCCGCAGGCGTTGTTTCGTTGGCTCTTCGGGCTGACCGTTTGCCATGACTTGATCAACTACGCGCGCGACCTGCCCGCGTTCTTGACTGACAACGGCATGTTGCCGCGTGGTGTGCAGGCGGACCCGCACACGTGGAGTGTGTTCGAGCTCGTGGGTAGTACTGCGGGCGCAGCGGCTTTGTTCGCCGTGGGGCTGGTTGCCGCCGTGTGCTTCACGATCGGTTTTCGTACGCGCGTGGCCGCGGCGGTGGCTTGGTTCTTTTTGACGGCACTCGACACGCGCAATCTGTACGTCACTGACGGTGGTGATGATTTGATACGTTGTCTGATGTTCCTTTCAATCTTCGCAGACCTCGGGCGCTGCTGGAGTTTGGATGCGTGGCTCGGTCGGGTAGCTACTCGTCGGCCCGCGCGAGTGCTCGCGCTGCGCTTCCTGCAGTTGCACATCGTTCTGTTGTACTTCTGCGCGGCGCGGCTCAAATTTCGCGCTGGCTGGCTGCACAGCAACGTCGTTTTCCAGGTCCTGCAACTGACTGGCTTCGTGCGGCCGCCGGGGCTGATTCTCGCGCAATCCCCGGCAATGTGTCGGGGTTCCACGCTGTTGACTTTGTTGCTGGAGTTTTCATTTGCGTTCTTCGCGCTGTCGCCTTGGAAGGTGGGCTGGTCGCGCGCATTGGCGGTGGCGGCCGGCTTTGCCGTGCAGTTCGGCATCTTGGTTTCGATGCGCGTGGGTGCATTCACGGAAACGATGCTGGCCGCGATGGCGCTTTTCACGCGCCCGGAATGGTTTGACTGGCTGGGCGCGCGCCTTGGCTCCAAGGTGATGCTCGTTCCGGAAGCTGCGGCTCTGCCTGGCTCTGCCTGGCGTGGCTTCCCGGATGCGTTCCGGTCGTCGCCTGCACGCGCGCTGGGTTTCGCGCTGCTGTGCTTTCAGTTCATCCTGTTGGCTTGGGGGCCGTTCGTTGCTCGACGCATCCCGCCGCCCCGTGCACTCATGAACGCGAGGCAGTACTTGTGGCTGGATCAACCCTTCGGGCTGTTCGACGTCGTGTACGACATTCCGCGTTGGAGCGCTGAAGGCAGTACCGTCACCGGTCGGCACGTAGAAGTGTTGTCGAGGGCCGTTCCGGATTTGGTGCCGGTCGTACGCTGGCGCTTCTCGCGTTGGTACAAGTTCACCTTCAAGGAACGCGAGCGGCCGTTTCGGTTCGAGCAGTTGGGGGCCTTCATATGCCGCGAGTACCTCGCGCATACTGGGCAAAAGTTGCGAGAATTTTCGCTCAGCGAAACCCTCACGCCTCCTTTGGTGCAAGGTCAGCCCGCGCGACCTGAGCACACGCGAGAACGCTGGCATGAGGTGTGTGAGTAGCCGCGGTGGGGGCGCGGATCCGCTGATGCAAGAATAGCCTAATTTTTCGGCGTTTTTCGGGACGAACGTGGCTCAGCACGCTTGCTCCGCTGTCCGCCAATCAGCTCACGCTGAAGATAGAGTGCGGCGCGGGCCGCTCAATCGCCCGACCGCACCCATCACCGCTGCGCGATGACCTTCCGGCAAACCACCCAGTTTCGTCGTGGATCGTAGGCGGCCAAACGGCGCTCGGTCAGTGCTCGTTTGGTCGCGCAGTCGCGGTCCGTACGGCCGCCGGATCGTCTTTACGAAAGACGAACGAAAAGGCTACGAACGCTGCCCAAAGTAATGCGAGCTGTTCGAGCATCACCGCTCCGCCGCGCGTTTCGAACAAGTAGCTCGAGATGGGCGGACCAAGCAGCATGCCGGCAGCGTAAAAAGCGTTGTAAATCGAGGTCCCGCGCTCGTATTCGCTAGGATGAGCGACCACACCCTGCAGCGCTAGGCTGACCGGCGAGATGCTCGCCAGGCTCGCGCCCGCGATGAACACGGCCACACACATGGCAGGATACGAATCCAAAAACACGAAGCCGAGCACCATCGACATGCCGATGATTCCGAGAACGCGCATCAGCAGCAGGTGCCCGTAGCGGTCTCCGAGGCGCCCGGCGTAGTTCGAGAACAACAGCATCCCGCCCGCAAAGTAAGCCGGGATAACCATGGTCTGCGGCTGCGTGACGCCTTTTCGCTCCATCAAGTACAGCGGCAAAAACAAGACCACGCTGGCCTGGAAGTAACCGTACGCGAAGGTGCCGAAGCACGAAGTCTTGATCCGCCAGAGCAGTTTCAGCGCCGAGCCCTCCGCGGCGAGCGCTGCCAGCGGGTGGTCGTCGTGTGCGACGTCGCGGACATCCGGGTCGAGCCGCAGCAGCACGTAGACGCTTGTGCCTATCGCAATCACACCCGCCAAAATGAAGGCGAACTCCAGCGGCAGATAGGCCGTGCACAGCCGAGCCGCGATCGGGCCACCGACGTAGCCGCAAGCCACGGCGATGGCATACAGGCTGGTCACGAACGCTTTGTTATCCTTGCCTGCGCGAGACAAGAGAATGGACTCGGAGCTCACCCAGACACCCACCGAGCACGCGCCGTCGAAGAAACGCAGCGCCGCGATGCTCCAGAAGCTGCGCATGAACGGGAACGCGGTCACGGCAGCCGCGTAGCCAGCCAGCGATACGGCTAGCATCCGCTTTGCGGAGAAGCGGCGCGCGAGCGGTCCCATGGGCAGCGAAAATGCCACGATGCCCGCCGCAAACCACGCTGCGAGCTTGCCGATAGCGAGCTTGCCGAAGCCGTGCGCGTCGAGGAACAGCGCAATCACTGAGATCGCCGTGCCGTACGCCATGCCCAGCGCAAACGTCACGCGATAGATGCGCCAGACATTCTTGTCCGGCACGCGCGCGGCGAAGCTGTGCAGAAAAGAGACGGCTTGCACGGGTGCGTCTTGGCGCTGGGGCGGTTCAGCGTCGAGAGGGGTCACCGGGTCGATGGAGGTTCGGGTTCCCAGAAGGCGACCACACTACGCGCTTCTACGCGCGCGCTTTAGCAAATTTACGCCCTAGCGCGGGCTCGGCTTGGCTGCCTGCGTCGTGAGAATCGCTGAGCGCTGCGCAACGACCCGCTCCGAGAGGGAGCGGGCCATGCGCGCCTTGTTTGGGGGCGCCGTGGCGGCGCCTCGCGTCACTCCGCGGCGATCGGCAGCGACTCTTCCGCAGGCTTGACGAAGGGCAATACGGCGGCGAGCTTGCTGCGTGCGCTGATGAGCGCGCTCTTGGCCACCACGGGAGCCTGCTCTTTCGTGATCTCGTACAGCTCCTTGCTGGCTTCGCGCAACAGGGCGGCAGTACTCGTGGCCTTCTCCGGAGCCGTTTGCATGGTTTCCCGGGCGAATGCGCCGATCGAATTGATCAGCGAATGCGCGCCGCGTGTCATCAGCTCGAACCGCGACTTGCCGTACACCGCTGCGACCTCGTGCACTAGGTCTGCGGAAGTAGAGGCGGCGTAGTGACCCGACTTGTGCAGGGGCGAGGCGTAACGCGGGTTGTCGGCCAAGAAGCTACGCAGCTTCTCCACGGTGAGGCCCGTGTCTGCGAGCGCCTTGTCGAACTCGAGCTGGGCCGCCTGACGCGCCTTGAACAGGTACATCTGCACGCGGCTCTGGAAATTCACGGCGCCGTCGCCGCTGGTCTCGACCGCACAGAAGATCGTGCCCGGGAACTTCTCGTTGATTAGCGATTGCACGCCGTCGCTCACGCCCGAGCTCGGCATGCAACCGAAGGGCTTCACGCTCAGCGTCATCGTGGCCTTGCTCTTGACCACGTTGAGGATCAATTTGCCGACCTCCATGTGGCCTTCGCCGCCGCGCAAATCGTTGTTGTAGTAGGGCGCCGCCACTTCGGCGACCGCGTCCATGTCCGGCAGGTGATAGCCGTAGAAGCCGCCCGCGTAGGCGAACGTTTGGAACGCGCCACGCAGAGCCAAATTGCCCGCCCAGAGGCCAATTTTGCGCTGGAAAACGCCGTACTCACCGGTGCCGCCCAAGCCGTATTTGCTCTTGTCCATGCCGCGCAGCGTGGCGCGCGACGCGGTGTCGAAGCGAACTTCCCAGAGGTTGTACAGGATCCAGGCGGTGACGAACTGGATGTCCGCCTCAGCGCCTTCCTTCTCGACGAACCGCTGCAGCTGGTAGTTGCCGTCGCCCTCGGTGGTCATGGCCCAGAACTCGCCGATGATCGAAACCTTGGGCTTCGGCACCGTGCGGTCGACCTCGACCGTGCGGAACACCTTTTTGGCGCGCATCAGTGCGGCCAAAATCGACTTTTTATGTAGCAGCGCGTCGCGACAGATGTCCTTCGCCTGCGCGATGGCCGCGTCCGTCGAGCCAGCCACCTTCTCGTACGGGCGCAGACGGTAGCCGATGCCGTTGATCACGTCGCCCGAGATCAGCCCCTTCAAGAGGCCGATGAAAAAGGCAGGGTTCAGCTCCAAACCGCTGGCTTCACCAGTAGCTTGGCTGAGGCCGCCCTGTTGCTGAAAGAGCATGACGCGGAAGCCGTCGAAACCCGCGTCTCGCAGCGCTTTCCGGTACTCGGTGACGTACATGCCGAAGCGGCACGGGCCACAGGCTCCAGCGGTGAGGAACACGTAATTGTCGATTACCTCTTTGGTGGTCAACCCCTTCTTGTCGCGCAAGTGAATCAGGTACTGCACCAAGTTGCCGACGGTGAAGTACGTGGGATTGCACTGGGACTTGTTTCCGAACTCTTTGCCCACGCTGAGCGCGTCGTAGTTGGGCGGATCGAGTGGGATGGTGTTGTAGCCGAGCGCCGAGAACGCGCCCGAGATCAAGTAGTCGTGGGCGATGGTCAAGCCACCGATGAGCAGCGTGATCTTGCCCTTTTCGGACTTGGTGAACATCAGGTTCGCCATGTCCTCGACCCATTGCTGCTCGACAGCGATGCCGAGCCGGGCGCGTTCTTCGTCCTCGAACTTCTTCAGCTCTGCGTCGATGTCCATCGCTTGCCCGGCGATCGGCAGGCTCTTCTTCTTGATCGGCGCGTCGAAGCTTACTTGTTGGGTCATGGTCTTATCTCCCTAAAATCTGGCGGTTCGCTCGAAAAAACTGTTCGGGTTACCCCTGCGGGTGTCTCACTCGGCCGCAGGCGCGGCCTCCGTCGCAATTCGTTCGGCCGCGCGCGCGGCCTCCGTCGTAGTGCGTTGACGCGCTTCGTGATCCCCGACGGGGGGAGACAGGTCGATCGCGACGATCGAGCCGTCAGCTTGCTTACGTCCCAAACGAAACACGCCCTTCGGCGCTTCGACTTCAGCTGAGCGACGCGCTTCGTAGCCGCGCACGCGCTCGATGGTCTCCGCGATCTGCTTCTCGATCGCTGGGTCTGTCTGCTTCTGAGCCGCCAGTTGGGCTTGCTTCAGGCCGAGCAGCTCGAGCCGCTTCTTGTCGATCGACATGGCCAGGTCGCGCTTCTTGCCGGCCAAATCCTCCAGCCGCTCCTGCGCCAGGCGGAGCGAGTGAGCGTAGGTCTTGACCCGGATCTTGATCGAACCGCCGGGCTTGTTGGCGTCGATATCGTGCAGTGCTGCCGAGGGTGTCTTCGAGGTTTGGATGATGTCGGCGATCAAGCCGTAGGTCGGCGCGTCGTGACCGCACTTGAAGCTCGATAGATCCAGCACCGCGACGTTCGGGTGATGCGCGGCGAATGCTGCGGCCCACACTTTCATCGCGCTGTTCACCGAGTAGTTCTCGGGCCACACGTGGTTGATCTCGAGCGGGCTCTTGATCACGCCACGCTCCAGCTCGTCCTTGTAGTAGCGGTCCAGATACTCGCGATCCTTCGGGATCGAACGGATGCTCAGGATCGGATAGCCGAGCACCTGGAACTCGTCCGGGATGCCGTGATTCAGCCCCGGGTCCGCGTGGTACGGCCGATTGAGCACCAAGATGGCGATGCGATCTTCCGCCTCGACGGTTTCCAGGATGGCACGGCCCTTGTCCTGTAAATCGAGGTCGAAGGCCTTCAGCGCCTTCCAAGCCTCGGCACAAGCGTGGTCGTTCTCGTCCTCGGTGATGTCCAGGCGATCCTTCCACGTCTCGAACATGCGGCGCGCGAGCAACGTGGGCTCCTCGAAGGAAAGCGCCGGATCGAGGTACTCCATGTTCCGGACCGCGAAGAAGTCGACTTCCTTCGTGAAAGCCGCCTTCGTGACGTCCGGCGTGCCGGCCACGATCGGACATGAGGCGTTGTCCTGCGTGTCGACCACGAAGTTGTTCACGTGGGTCAGGATCGGGAAGAAGATGTAGTTGAGTGCCTTGTTTCGCTCGGGCTCGTGCTTGTGAAAGAGCAGGTTGTGAATGTGCGATTGCACGACCTTGCTCGGGTAGCACGGGTCGATAGAACCATATTTCCCGCCTTCTACCCAGCTCTCTTCAGTCGTGGCGTCGCTCCACACCACATTCGACTTACCCAGGCCGAGCGCCTCGAAGTAAGTGCGGAAGAACGGGCCCGTGCTGTACATGTTGAGCACGCGCGGTAGGCCGACGCGGATCTTCTTGCGCTTCTTTGCGGCTTCTTCGCTCGAGCGTTGGAAGGGCCTGGTGATCGCCTCGCGCTTCACGCGAAATAACGATTTGGTGACCTTCACGTCCTCGACCGGCGTGCCCGCGGCAGGTTGCGGTGCCCACTCGTAGAAATGCGCGAAGGCGCGCTCGCCCTCGTAGTTCACTACGTTCGGGAAGGCCGCGGCCGTCTTGCGACGCTCTTCCATGAGAGACAGCATCGCGTCTTTGCTTTCGACGGTGCCCTTCTCGCAGGAGAAGCCAGAGATGTAGCGAGTGGACGAGCCGTCAGGGCGCGTCGTGTCGATGAACGTGCGCTTGCACTCGTTCGGGCAGAAGTGACAGACGGTCTCATCGTCGTTCTTGGTCTTGTACTCGAGGTTCAACGCGGCTTCGATGCCGATGAAGCGCGTCACGCCGCTGCGCTTGTAACGGCGCAGCGTTTCGATCGCCGCGCCGATGGCGCCGGCTTCTCCCGTGTGCGGGTGTACGAACACCTGACCGCCAGGCACGCGCTGCTTGATGTAATCCACCTGGGCTTTGACGGCCGCCAGGTTATACTGCGTGCCGCCCTGCAGCACGAAGCGCGTGCCGAGCGATGCCAGACGCGGGATCTGCACGACGTACTGCCAGACGTTCTTCGGCAGCACCTGAGCCAAGCCAGCGAGTAGCTCTTCCTTCTGGTAGCCCTCCTTCTGGAAGTTCACGCGATCCGAGTCGAGGAATACGGCGCAGCCGTAGCTGAACTTCGGGGCCAATTCGGCCTTGAACGCGGTGTCCGCGTATTCCGTTACGGGGATGCCAAACTGATCGGCCATCGCTTGCAGCAGCATGCCGTTTCCGGCGCTGCACGAATTGGACAGCTTGAAGTTTTGGATATCGCCGTTCTTCATGAACAGAACTTTGATGTCCTGTCCGCCGATGTCGCAGATCACGTCGACATCGCCGAAGAAGTGCACGGCGCTCATCATGTGCGCGACGGTCTCGACGATGTTCACGTCGGCCATCACGCACTCTTCGAGCACGTCCGCGGCGTAACCAGTGGCACCGAAGCCGACGCACTCGAGCGTCGCGCCTTGGCTCGTGACTTGGCCCTTGATGTTGGCCAAGAGCTCCTTGGTGTCTTGGATTGGGTTACCCTTGGACAGTTGGTAGGCCTTGACCAAGAGCTCGCCGTCCTCCCCAATCAGCACGGCCTTCGAGGAAGTCGAACCGCCGTCGAGGCCGATGATGCCTTTCACGTGCTGGCCGGGCGCGAAAGTCGCGGGCACGAACTTGGGGATCTTGTACATCTCCTTGAAGTCGGCCATCTCGCTGGCGCTCGCGGATAGGGGCGGCCCAGCTTGATCGCCGAGGCGTGCGCGACGACCGTTCTGAATGAAGTCGCGCAAGCCTTCGACGCCGTTGAAGCGCCCCGCTTCGCCGCCCTCGGCGATGCCGAACATCGCCGCGCCAAACGCCGCGTACAGCTCCGCGTTTTTCGGCACGAAGATCAATTCTTCGATCGGCACGTCTTCGGGATAAACGAAGCCGCGATCGCGCCACGTCTCGGGGATGCGTTTGCGCCAGCAATCCTGCAGGAACGGCAGATAGGTGTTCGGGCCGCCGAGCAGCAGGACCTTCGGCTTGAGCGTGTTGCCGCGCGTCAGCACGCTCAGGTTCTGCAGCACGATGGCGTCGGCCAGCGAATTCAGGACCTCGTCCTTGGGGATGCCGGTCTTGACCAGGTTCACGATGTCGGTCTCCGCGAACACGCCGCACTTGGCCGCCACGTGATGCAGCTTCTGATCGTTGAAACGCAGCGACGTCGCGAAGCCCGGCTCAGCGCCGACTTTGATCATGCACTTGTCGATCGTGGCGCCGGTGCCAGACGCGCACTTGTCGTTCATGGACGTGCCGGCGGTCTTGGCACCGGTCTGGGCGTCCTCCTTGAACATGATGATCTTGGCGTCCTGGCCGCCGAGCTCGATCACGGACAAAACGTCCGGGTGCTTGTATTCGACCGCCAGTGTGACTGCGTTCACCTCTTGGACGAACTTGGCGCCGGTAGGCGCGGCGAGCGGGCCCGAGCCGGAGCCCGTGACGAACATCTTCCAGCCGTCAGCGGGGTGGTCAGGGAACGCGGCGAGAATGGTCTCGAGCAGCTCGAGCACCTTCTCAGGCTGCTTCGTGTGGTGACGTTGATAGTCGTTCCACAGGATCTCTTTCGTCACCGGGTCGATCACGGCCGCTTTCACGGTCGTAGATCCGACGTCCATCCCGATTACCAGCTCGCGCTCGCTAGCGTTTCCGCTCATTATGCTCTGCCCTCGGTGAGGAACTGCCGGACAGGAGCCCGGCAAGTTCAACTGACGCGCGTGTCAGTCTATCCTCCCGTAGGATGCGGGATGCAAGCGCCGCGATTGTTTCGCGCCGGTGACGCTCGTGTCAGAGCGTGTCAGTTGCTGCTAGCGAGCGACGGCTGGGGGGCCGGACGGGGCGTTGCCCCCGCCGGGGCAGGGCCGGCGGCGGCTAGAGCCACGACACGCACTGCCGGCGCGGGTTTGCGCGGCTGGGATGCGATTTCCAAGAAGTCATGGCCGAGCGCAACGCCGTATTGGTCGGCGACGTCGACCCGCACCACCCACGGGCCAGGCTTGTTGCTGGGGGGCACGACCGCGTGCAGGATGTTGCCTTCTTGCTCGAAATTCACATCCACTGGGTCGGTGCCGAGTGTGACCGTGGGCACGACCTGCAAGAACGACGGGATCTCGCCGCCGGTCTTGGACTTCAGTTGAATGTCGATTGAGATCGGGTCGCGTGGCCAGAGCGCGCGCGTCGGACCGATGTGCACGTCGGCATAAACGCCACGCGGCTCGAGCCGCGCGACCGCGGTCTCTAGCGCGCCCGGCATGCGAAAGCCGAGCACGGTGGTCTGCCCGCGATACAGCGTCGCGCCCTGCGCGGCCGGGAAGTAACGCCCCGCTCCGACGTACGTCATCTCCAACCCTGCGGTGTTGGTGAACTGAACCTGCTGGCCGGCACCCAAAAAGATCGCCTGTTCGGTGCTGTAGCCACCCGGCGGCAACAGCACGCCGATCACGCGCACCTCGGCTTCAGGGCTCCAGCTGCCCTCCAGACCGCGCGCGTCGACCGAGCGCAGTGTGAGCCCGTACTTGCCGGGTTCCACCGGCGTGAGCGGGTCGGCCCACTCCGTGCGCGACGTGGTGCGCAGATCGGTAACCTTGCCGTCGCTCAAGCGGCGGACGCGCAGATCGTAACGCTGTGCGCCTGGGATCGCCGCCCAACGAAAGCCGTGCATCGCGACCGTTTCACTGGGCGAGAACCACATGCGCTGTCCGCCCTTCAGCGTCGGCGCGGCAACGCCTGGTTTCGCGACGGCGTTTGGATCGTCCTTGTTCAGCGTCGACTGCCAACCGAGGGGCACGTTCTGCCAATGACCATTGAGCAGCGTGCGCACCTCGCCTTCTTGATTCGAAACAGTGGCGTCGTTGCTGTCGGCGCGGAACGCCGCGTGACCGGTGGTGACGATCGCGCTCAGCTTGCCGATCGTGGCGAGCACGGCGTTGCGGCCGGTCTTGGGCAGCTCTACGTCGACGCGTCCGCTCTGCAGCGCAAAGCTCCAAGTCCAGGTACGCGGTCCAGGGCTCAAGGCCAACAGTTGGGGTAGTGGGAAGATGCGCAGCGAGGCGTTCGGCGAGACCAGCAACTTGGAGCGGCTCGGTAGCTCCACCACTGCGCCCGACACAGAAGCCGTGAACAGGCCGTCGGAGGTATTGCCGGCTCCCGAAACGACGGTCGGCTTGCGTGGCGCGGATTCTGCGTTGGCGCTAACCCCAGACACGCACACCAGCGCGGCTAGCACACACGATGCGGATTTGGCTCGGAGTCGCGATGGTCCCATGAGGGTCGAAAACGGCAGTGTGCGGCGCAACTTGAGTTTTTTCGACGGGCGCGCCGAAGTCTATGCCTCCTTGTGCGGCCGCGTGACTACAGTGGCGCCCATGGCCAGCGCGCGCGGCAAGAAAAAATCCGGGGCATTGTCCAACAGCGCGCCGCTTCGAACCTCGCGTCGTGGCGAGCGGCGCCAACAGATCCTAAGCGTGGCGCGTGAGGCGTTTGCGAAGCGCGGTTATCACCAGACCACGATTGACGACATCGTTGCCCAGGCGGGTGTCGCGCGCGGTACGTTCTACTTGTACTTCGAAGACAAGCGCGCGGTGTTCTCTGACCTCGTCGATCGCTTTGCGGGCCAGCTCTCGATGGCAATCGTGCGTATCGTCACCGATGATCCGGGACGCACGGTTGTGGAGCAAGTGCGCGAGAACATTCGCGCGATCATCGGCACCTGTCTGGCCGAGCGCGCCATGACCAAGATTTTATTCACGGACGCGGTCGGTGTCGACCCCGCGTTCGATCGAAAACTGCAAACATTCTATGACACTGTGGTGCAGCTCCTCACCGAAAGCTTGAAGGACGGCCAAGCGTTGGGGATCGTCGCCGACGGCGAACCGCGTGTGCTGGCTTATCTCACGATCGGCGCGCTCAAAGAACTTCTGTACCAAGCGGTGACGCTCGGCTTCGCCGAAGAGAGCGCCGACGTGCTGACGCAGCAGATGTTTACGTTCCTGAGTGGCGGCTACCTACGCCTTCGCGCGGACGAAGCGAAAGACACCCGCAAACCGCGCCGCCGCTAGGTGCTGCCGACGCGTGGCGCGAATCGCGCTGTGCCGTTCCGCCCCCCGCGGCGGGCACAGCCAGCCCGACGCTTGCCGGGGTCCGAAGCGAAGCGCGAGCTGGCCAGGGGCACCCTCGGCCGCTTGGCTCACGGCGAACCTGTGGGTGTCGGAGCTGACGGCGCCCTCCTTGCTGACGGCACGCTGCGCACGAAGCGAGCTCTACGCACATTGGCACTATGCCCGAAATATTGCCGAAACATGGGAGAAGTCTCGAGAATGCGCGACGGAAATCAAGCAGCGCCTCTGGCGGCGGGGGGTTTCATGCTTAATTTACTCTGAAGAGTAGCGCTTTCGGCCGATTTACTTGACCGAAACCGGCCGAGGGCGCATGGACGCGCTCGGCGAAAAGACCCAACTTCGCCCCATAAACCGTCATGCAAAACGATCTGACCGAGGGCTCAGTCAACACCCTGAGCCTCGCGTTCGCCGAAGGGCTGTACGCGGATTTTCTGAAGGACCCGAGTCTCGTTTCCGAAGATTGGCAGGAGTACTTCGCCGGGCTGACGCCTGACGCGGACTTCAGTCGTGAGCCCAAGCTCGGGCCAACGTTTCGGACCGCGACGCTGTTCAATCCGCCGAGCACGAGCAACGGCTACAGCAACGGTTCTACGAACGGAACCGCGAACGGCAAGAGCAATGGCAATGGCAATGGCAATGGTCATGCGGCACCCGGTTGGGGCAACGGCGTCTCCGAAGTTGCAGTGCGTCAGGACCGCGTCGACGCGCTGATCCGCGCCTACCGCGTGCGCGGCCACATGATCGCGAAGATCGACCCGCTCGGGCTACCGCGCCCGCTGCAAGCCGAGCTCGACCCCGAGTTCCACGGTTTGACCGGCGACGACCTGAACCGGAAATTCTCGAGCCGCACCATCTTCGGCGCGCAAGCTCTGACCTTGCGGGAGATGCTAACGCGCCTGCGCAACACCTACTGCCGCTCGATCGGCGTGCAGTTCATGCACATCGACGATCTGAAGGTAAAAAATTGGCTGCAAGATCGCATGGAAGGTTCGGAGAACCGCGTTGAATTGCAGCGCTCCGAGCAGCTCCGAATCTTCACCAAGCTGACCGACGCGACCACGTTCGAGGACTTCTTGCGCCGCAAGTTCTCGACCGTGAAGACGTTCTCGCTCGCCGGCTCGGAGAGCTTGATTCCGCTCTTAACGCTGGCCATCGACCGCGCTGCAGAGCACGGCGTAGACGAGATCATCCTGGGCATGGCGCATCGCGGTCGCTTGAACGTGCTCGCCAACGTCATGGGTAAGAGCCCGCGCGAGATCTTCCGTGAGGTCGAGGACAGCGACCCTGAGTTGTATTTTGGTAGTGGAGACGTGAAGTACCACTTGGGTCACAGCTCGGATTTCGTGACCGAGAGCGGCAAGAAGGTGCACCTTTCGCTGTGCTTCAACCCGAGCCATTTGGAGTTCGTCGACCCGGTCGTGCTGGGCCGCGCGCGCGCCAAGCAAGACCGCGTGGGTGACACCACGCACGCGCACAAGCTCGGCCTGCTGATCCACGGTGACGCCGCGTTCGCCGGCGAAGGCATCATTCAGGAGACCCTGAATCTCAGCCAGCTGGACGCGTACACCACCGGCGGCACGCTGCACGTCGTGATCAACAATCAGATCGGCTTCACCACGCCGCCTTCGCAAGGTCGCTCCACGACCTACGCCACGGACGTCGCGAAGATGCTGCAGATCCCGATTTTCCACGTGAACGGGGAAGATCCGGAAGCGGTGGCTCAGGTCGTGCGCTTGGCGATGGATTTCCGCGACACGTTTCTGCGTGACGTGGTGATCGACATGTACGGTTACCGCCGTCACGGTCACAACGAGAGTGACGAGCCCGCGTTCACGCAGCCGCTCATGTACGCGGCGATTGCCGAACGCAAGAGCGTGCGCGACGGCTATCTCGAGCATTTGCTGAAGCTCGGCGGCATGACGGTGGGCGAAGCGGATCGCATCGCGGTCGAGCGCCGTGAGCACCTCGAAACGGAGCTCGGCGAGGCGCGCCGCAAGGACTACAAGAAGACCCAAGACTGGCTCGGTGGCTACTGGAAGGGCTACATGGGCGGCCCCGAGGCGAACGTCCCGGAGGTCGACTCGGGTATTTCTCTGGAGCGCGCCAAGGCTCTGATCTTGGGTCAGAACGAGCTGCCCGCGGACTTTCATCCGCACAAGCAGATCGAGCGCTTGCTTCAGAAGCGCGACGCGATGGGCAACGGCGAGCAGCCGCTCGATTGGGGCACCGCCGAGCTGCTCGCGTTTGCGTCGCTAGTCACCGAGGGCTCGCGCGTCCGCTTCACCGGTCAGGATTCGCCGCGCGGCACGTTTACGCAACGCCACGCAGTGCTGCACGACGTGGAGGACGGCCACACCTACATGCCGCTCTGCCACATGGCGCCGGATCAAGCACCGATCGAGATCTACAACTCGGCGCTCAGCGAAGCGGGCGTGATGGGCTTCGAATATGGCTACAGCTTGGATTGGCCGGACGGGCTGGTGATCTGGGAAGCGCAGTTCGGCGACTTCGTGAACTGCGCGCAGGTGATCATCGATCAGTTCTTGGTCAGCGCCGAAGACAAGTGGAAGCGGCTCAGCGGCTTGGTGTTGATGCTCCCGCACGGCTATGAAGGGCAGGGGCCGGAGCACTCCAGCGCTCGCCTGGAACGCTTCCTGTCGGCGGCGGCCGAAGACAACATTCAGATCGTGCAGCCGAGCACGCCCGCGCAGCACTTCCACGTGCTGCGGCGCCAGGTGCTGCGCCCGTGGCGCAAGCCCCTGATCATGTTCACGCCCAAGAGTTTGCTGCGTCACCCGATGTGCGTCAGCTCGCTCGCGGACTTTTCTTCGGGGCGCTTTCACCGCGTGATTCCGGACATGCGCGCGGCGAAGCCGAGCAAGGTGCTCGTGTGCACCGGCAAGGTTTACTACGACCTCGAGAAGCGCCGCCAAGAGCTCGGTCGTAGCGACATCGCGATCGTACGCGTCGAGCAGTTGTATCCCCTGCCGGATCGGCACATCCGTGCGGCCATCGAGCACTGTGACGACGGCACGCCGATCGTCTGGGTACAGGACGAGCCGGAGAACATGGGCGCCTGGCGTCACTTCCGAGCCCGTTTCGGCGCGATGTTGTTCGGCCGCTTTCCGTTCAGCGGTGTGTGTCGCACGGAGTCGGCGAGCCCGGCGACAGGTTCACACAACTGCCACAAGCTCGAGCAGCAGGAGCTGCTGGAGCGCGCCTTCGGCTAGTCGGGGACGATTTTCTTTCCACGCTTGAACTACTATTCCCCTGGGTTTGTGCCCGGCCTTGCGTCCCCGGACTCTCCAGGATGGCTCGACCGGGCGCTCCTGAATGTCTGGTTTCTTTACGTTATTGACCGAATAGGGCGACGGGACGACAGTCCCGCGTGTGGCTCCCAACCGCCTGGTTTCATGTTTTGGTTCGACAATAGGAAGCGCTAGCAGAGCATGGCTATCGAATTAAAAGTGCCGACCGTCGGTGAATCGATCACCGAGGTTCAAATGGGCGAGTGGCTGAAGGCCGAAGGCGACGCGGTCACTCGCGACGAGATCATCGCCAGGATCGAGACCGACAAGGTCACGGTCGATTTCACTGCGCCGACAGACGGCGTGCTAACGCAGATCAAAGTGAAGAAGGGCCAGACCGCAGCGGTCGGCGACGTGATTGCCCTCATGGAGGAGGGCGCCGCGGCGGCCCCCAAAGCCGAGCCCGCCAAGGCCGAGCTACCGAAGCTCGATCCGCCGAAGGCCGAAGCGCCTGCGCCGGAGCGCCCCAAGAGCGTGCGCCCCACGATTCCGCCGCAAGGTTTTGCGCGCGTCATGCCGTCGGCCCGGCGCGCCCTGAAAGAGCGCGGCCTCTCCCCCGAAGACGTCGAAGCAACGGGCCCGGGCGGTCGCGTCCTCAAGGAGGACGTGGACCGCATGAAGGAGAAGCCTGCCGCGCCTCCCGTCGCGCCGGCGTCTGCCGATCGCGCTGAAGAGGTCGTGGCGATGAGCCCGTTCCGCAAGCGCATAGCCGAGCGCCTCGTGCAGGCTCAGCAAACTGCGGCCCTGCTCACGACCTTCAACGAGGTCGACATGGGACCGGTGATGGAGCTGCGCAAGACACACCAAGAGGTCTTCCAGGCGAAATACGGCATCAAGCTCGGCTTCATGTCGTTCTTCATCAAAGCCTCGATCGAAGCCCTAAAGCTGATTCCATCGGTCAACGCCGAGATCCGCGGCAACGACATCGTCTACAAGAACTACTTCGACATCGGCGTAGCCGTCGGCGGCGGCAAAGGTCTTGCGGTACCGATTATTCGTAACGCGGAAAGGCTCAGCTTCGCGGAAGTCGAGCAAACGATTGCTGATTTTGGCAAGCGCGCGAAGGACAACAAGCTGCAGCTCGCGGAGCTTCAAGGCGGCACGTTCACGGTTTCCAATGGCGGCATCTACGGCTCGATGCTGTCCACGCCGATCGTGAATCCCCCGCAGAGCGGCATCCTCGGCTTGCACGCGATTCAAGACCGGCCGATGGCCGTCAAAGGTCAGGTCGTGATCCGGCCGATGATGTACGTCGCTCTGACCTACGATCACCGCCTTGTCGACGGCCGCGAAGCGGTTACATTCTTGAAGCGCATCAAAGAATGCATGGAAGAACCCGCGCGCATTCTGCTCGAGGTTTAGCGTGAAGAAGCACGATCTCATTGTGATTGGCGCCGGTCCAGGCGGCTATGTCGCCGCGATCCGCGCAGCACAGCTAGGGCTGGACGTTGCGTGCATCGAGAGTGAGGACGCGCTCGGCGGCACGTGCGTGCGCGTCGGCTGCATTCCGAGCAAGGCGCTGCTCGAGGCCAGCGAGCGCTATCACGAGGCCGGTCACAGCCTGAAGGATTTTGGCATCAACGTCTCCGGCGTCGAGCTGGATTTGCCGAAGATGCTGGACCGCAAGACCAAGGTGGTGGCGGCGCTTACCGGCGGCGTCGCGCACTTGTTCAAGAAGAACAACGTGACGCGCTACCAGGGCCATGGCCGAATCGTCGGCCCAGGCCGCGTGAACATCGAAGGCTCGGCCCCCGAAGAGCTACAAGCCAAACACGTCTTGATTGCGACGGGCAGTAGCGTCGCTCCGCTGCGCGGTGTGGAGCTCGACGGCGATCGCGTGGGCACGAGCACCGAAGCTTTGTCGTACCCGGAAGTCCCGAAGCACCTGGTGGTGATCGGCGCGGGCTACATTGGGCTCGAGCTCGGCTCGGTCTGGAATCGCCTGGGCGCCAAGGTGACCGTGCTCGAGTACCTCGAACGCATCTTGCCGGGGATGGATTCAGACATCGCCGAGGAAGCCGAGCGCATTTTCACCCGCCAAGGCATCGAGTTCAAGACCGGCTGCAAGGTGACCGCCGCCAAGCGCGAAGGCGACACGGTGCGTGTGAGCATCGAAGGCCAGCCGGACATCGTCTGTGATCGCGTGCTGGTCTCGGTCGGTCGTGTGCCGAACACGACAGGCCTCGGGCTCGCCACTGTGGGTATCGAGCTGGATCCGCGGGGACGCGTGCCAATCGACGACCACTTTCGCACCTACGTGGAAGGCTTTTACGCGATCGGTGACGTGGTGCGTGGCCCGATGCTGGCGCACAAGGCCGAGGAAGAGGGCATTGCCTGTGTCGAGCACATCGTGACCGGTTACGGTCACGTGAACTACGATGCCATTCCGGGAGTCGTGTACACGCATCCGGAAATCGCATCCGTAGGCAAGACAGAGGACGAGCTCAAGGCGCAGCACGTGCCCTACCGCAAGGGCGTGTTTCCGTACCTGGCGAACGGCCGCGCGCGGGCGTTGGGCGCGACCGAAGGCCGCGTGAAGATCCTCGCTCACGAGGCGACGGATCGCATTCTCGGCGTGCACATCATCGGTGCCCACGCGGGCGACTTGATCGCCGAAGCGGTGGCAGCCATCGAGTTCGGCGCGACCTCCGAAGACATCGCCCGCACCTCGCACGCTCACCCGACGCTCGCCGAGATCGTGAAAGAGGCGGCATTGGCCGTCTCCGGTCGCGCGATTCACATCTGAAGCTGGCCTGCCCTTCGGGTTTTTTTGATGGTCACGCGGCGCTCGTGCGTCGTCGTAGCCTTCGGCGTCGCGGATCGATGTCCCCGCCGCATTGCGCGGTCACCGTGGCCCCGGTCCCACTTTTACGCGCGCCCGGAAGGGCATTGACTCGAAGCGCACCACCCGCCGAGGATGAGGTGCACGCGCTCCGCGGTTCGCCGGAGTGATGGCTTGCGCCTCGCGCGAGCGCTGGGGACGGTCTCGTGCCCTCGCGCGGGAGTCGATTCTATGTCGGCCTTCCTGGCCTTCCGACATAGATCGAGGTTCTCGCGGACCTCCTAGACGCCGCAGAAGCGCGTCCCATGCAAAAAATTTTGCATCTGGGGCTCACTACTAAGGCGCCGGGAATGGCTAAGTCGGTTGATGATCGCGGCCGAGGCGCCCGGATGGCGAGG
>OLLW01000712.1_pt1 | contig 30423 bp, 30 predicted proteins | sample 1604611 | NCBI WGS metagenome assembly OLLW01 (sample SAMEA104055725, study PRJEB20765) | soil metagenome | biome: Arctic tundra; feature: Polygonal ground; material: soil | place: USA | collected 2011-09 | depth 0-0.5 m | reverse complement strand
GCGCCTTCGTCGCGCCTCGCCATCCGGGCGCCTCGGCCGCGATCATCGACCGACTTAGCCATTCCCGGCCCCTTAGCGTCTGATCGCGGCCCCGAGCGGCGCGACCACACGGCTTTGAGATTTGGGTGGTCGCCTCGGGGCAGCCCGCGCGCGTTGCTTTGTGGTGGCGATGGGTCACGTGGAGCGAGCGGGCGCACTCAGCGCGGCTCAGGCACGGCAGCTCGGGGCTTGGAGCCGCCGCCGACGCGTTGGGGCATCGGTTGAAGCGGTTGGGCGGTCGGCTTGCTCGCGATTGAGTGAGTGCTCGCTCGCGTGGAGTGAGCCGTCAGCGGGCACGTGCGAGCACTCACTCAATCGCCGAGCTTTAGTGGAGCGGGCGGGGCCGGGCCGTTGGAGCGAGCTTACGAGTCAGTGGCTGGAGACGGGAGACTCGGAGGTGCGGATCAGGCCGTGACGGCGCCAGCCGGTTCGGAGCAGCCAGGTCCTTGGGGAGCTCACGGCGGGAGGTTCAAGACCTGAGTTAGTGACTACTTTCACCGGTCCTTTCGGATGCTGCGCGCACGCGGGTCGCGTCCTTCAATGCCAGATGAGCACATGCACCGATCGCCCAGCCTGATTGAATTGGGCTAATCTCGAAATCGAAACACACGTAGCCTGTGCAAGTCGATCCATGAGGCCGCGCGTGCCCGGTTGGGGGCGCGGAGTTGGCCTCGTGAAGAGGATCCGACGCTTAAGAGCGACGGGCACATGGCTCAGCCATGCCGTAACCGTCTATCTGCTCCTGCACGTGGTCCGCCGCGCCCGGGCGAGCATGCACTTGAGAGCCCAATTGGCCTTTGATCCTGCATATTGCAAAATCCCTCGACGCGCAAACGTAACTGCGCGACTAGCCACGTCATGAGCTCACTTCGTCTTCCGCTGCGCGTGCAGAAAGTCGGTCCTGTGGAGGTCCCGCTACCGAAATATCAGACTGCGTCGGCGGCTGGGCTTGATCTATGCGCGGCAATCACCGAAGCGAAGCGGATCGAACCCGGAATGCGAGCGATGATTCCGACGGGGCTCGCGTTTGCGATCCCGGATGGGTATGAGGGGCAGGTGCGGCCGCGATCGGGGTTGGCGTTGAAGCATGGTATTAGCATCGTGAACACGCCGGGCACGGTCGACGCGGACTATCGCGGGATGGTGCAGATCGTGCTCATCAACTTCGGGCAGGAGCCCTTCGTCGTGGAGCCCTTGGCGCGGATTGCGCAGATCGTCATTTGTCCGGTGATGCAGGCGGAGCTCGAGCTGGTCCGGTCCTTGGACGAGACGGCGCGCGGCGCTGGAGGTTACGGCTCGACGGGGACTTGAGCGGCGATGCGGCTGTAGAAGTTGCGCAGCTCGCGCGCGACGTCCGCTTTTTCGACGTCGCGGGTCACGATGTGATGGGAGCGCGGCATGATCACGACGCGGACATCGGTCGTGCCGAGCAGGTTGGCCACGCGCCAGGCGTTTTCCACGGGGCACACTTGATCTAGGGCGCCGTGGATGATTAACGTCGGGCAGCGAACTTGAGCAAGGCGCTCGCGCATTAGCCGCCCCGAACGTTCGAGGTCGATAGCGGCGCGCACGGGGTCGGCGGTGTACGAGATCTGAGTGCGGCGCGCCTCGGGGTCAGCGATGTCGGAGCCGGATTTGCGCATTAGAAAGTCTGGGATGCGCAGGATCCCGCCCGCGCGCAGCGCGAACGCGAGCGGAGCGCGCAGCCAGGCCGCGTTGGCCAAGAGCACGAGCCCGCACACGCGGTTCGGGTGCGCGATGGCCAGGTGCGCAGCCATCAACGAGCCCATGGAGATGCCAGCGGCAATCACTGGCCCCGACTTGGCTAGTTCTTCGTACGCGCTCTCGGCGCCAGCCACCCAATCAGCAAAGCGAGTCTTGGCCAGATCACGGGCGTGGCTGCCATGCCCCGGCAAGCAGCGGGCGAGCGCGGCCAAGCCGACTTCTTCGGCGACCTCGGCGCACAGCTCGACCTCGCGCGTGGTGCCTCCGAAGCCATGGAAGGCGACGACGCCCGGCGCGCCGCCCGCGATTTTGATCGGCGCGGGTGCTTCTGCGTTCAGCGCGCCCGGGCCTGCCGGGTCGTTCGATTTGACACCGCTCACCCCTTCACCCCTTCTCCCCTTCGGGTATCTCGAAGCGAGTCGGCGCTCATGAAGCGGGTCACCCTTCGCCGCGCTTGATCCCGTAAGAGCGCACCTTTTTGTGCAAATTCGTGCGCTCTACGCCCAAAATAATGGCCGCTTTGGAGATGTTCCATTCGAGCGCTTTGAGCGTGTCGATGATGTACGCACGTTCGGTGGATTCGCGATACTCGCGCAGGGTCAAGCGGTCCGACGGTGCCGTTGTCGGCAGGGGCGTGCTGTCGGCCTCGTTCATCCCGTCGGCGGGCCCGGAGCTCGCGCCCGCGTCCTCGACCTCGTCGTCGAACGGGCTCTCGTGCGGGTCTTCGGGCAGATCGGCGACGGTGATCACGTCACTCGACAAGATCGCCGCGCGCTCGACGACATTCTTCAGCTCGCGCACGTTGCCTGGCCATTTGCGGCGCGCCAGCGTGTCGAACACGCTCGGGTCGATTTTCTTCGAACGAAGGCCGTTTTCCTTGCAGAAACCCGACACGAAAGCCTCGGCTAAGGTCGTGATGTCGATCTTGCGTTCGCGCAGCGCGGGCACGCGGATCGGGAACACGTCGAGCCGGAAGAATAGGTCTTCGCGGAACGTGCCGCCTTGCACGGCCTTGGCGAGATCCTTGTTGGTCGCAGCCAGCACGCGTACGTCCACGTTGATCACGTGCTCGGAACCGACGCGCACGACCTCGCCGTTTTGTAACGCGCGCAGCACCTTGGCTTGCGCAGTCAGATCCATGTCGCCGATCTCGTCGAGGAACAGCGTGCCGCCGTGGGCCTGCTCGAAGAAGCCGCGTTTGCGCGCCTGGGCACCGGTAAATGAGCCTTTTTCGTGGCCGAATAGCTCGCTCTCGATCAGCTCGCGCGGGATCGCCGCGCAATTGACCTTCACGAACGGCGCGTCTTTGCGCGGGCTGAGGCGGTGGATGGCGCGGCTCACCAGCTCCTTGCCCGTGCCGCTTTCGCCGGTGATGAGCACGCTGGCCTTGGTCGGCGCGACTTTGTCGATGTCCTGGAACAACTTTTGGATCGGCGCGCTGGTGCCGATCATCTCATAGCGAACCTCCAGCTCGCCGCGCATCTGCTCGACGGTGCGACTCAGCCGTGCGGTGCGGATGGAGTTCCGCACGCTGACCAGCACGCGCTCGCGATTCAACGGCTTTTCGAAGAAATCCGTTGCGCCGAGCTTGATGGCGTTGACGGCGTCGTGCACCGTGGCGTGCCCGCTGACGACGATCACCGGCACGTCGCGCGTGGCGTCGTCCGCCCGCAGTCGCTCCAGCGCCTCGAGGCCGGTCATGCCCGGCAGCTTCAGATCGAAAATGGCGACGTCGACGGGCTCGTACGGATTGCCCAAGATCTCGAGAGCCTTTTCGGCCGATTCCGCTTCGAGCACGCGGTAGCCTTCACCGGTGAGCACCATCTCGAGCGTGCGCCGGATGTTCTTCTCGTCGTCGCAGACGAGCACGGTGGGCGGGACAGTGCTGAGCGGCGAGGGGTCGGACATGGAGCGGCTCCGAGTGTAGACGGAAACGCGCTAAGGTTGGCTAATTCGCGCTCGGACCCGCTTTTTCCAGCACTGCTAGCTCGCCCAAGAAGTGCTGCGCTGGGACGCTGAACGGGCTGCTCGGGTAGCGCGAGAGCATCAATTCGAGCACGACCTTGGCCTTCTGGCGCTCGTGTTCTTTCATGTACACCTCGGCCAAGAGCACCATGGCTTCGGGCTCCAGCCCCGAGTCATTGAGCGTGTGCAGCGCGTATTGGATGCGCGCGACGGCTGCATCGAACTTGCCGCGGTCGAGGTAGAAGCGGGCCACATACAGCTCGTGTCGCGCCAGAAGCCCGGTGACCACCGCCTGCATGTAGTCGAGCTCTGCGGAATGGTCGCTGTTCGGGTAGTCGTTCAAGAATGCACGGATGCTGGCGTGTGCGTCGTTGACGGAGGCCAGATCGCGTTCTTCGAGCGCGGGTAGCAAGAACGACTGGCTCACCGCGTCGTACTGGGTGCGCGTGACTTGGTAACGCGCGTACGGGATCTCCGGATCGTTCGGGTAGTCGTGCACGAAAGACTTGTAGCCCGCGGTCGCCTCGGCGTACTTCTCTTGTTGAAAATCCGCGTCGGCCAAACGCAGCTCGGCGAGACGCGCGTAACGGCTGTAGCCGTACTTGCGCTTCACCTCGCTCATCATCTGGTTGAAGCCCTCCCAGTTCTTGGAGTCGAAGGCCTCCATCGCCTTGTCGTAATCGCGCTTGGCGTTCTCGGAGTAGTCCAGCGGCGCGTTGGCGTGGCTGTCCTTGTCGCAGGCGCCGAGCGTAGGCACCAAAAGCGCCAAGCACAGCGCCAACGCCGAGCTTGAAACGAGGCCGTGGTTGCGGCGAAATGCGCCTGACTCGTGCTGGTTCTGCTTCGCCGTCAGCATCTTGAGGCCCCTCGCTAGCGGCGTTCCGCAGCGGGCGCAAGCTGAGATGGCCTAAACCGTGCGGCGCACGCGCGAAGCACGCTCGACACCGGGCCGGACGAATTACAGGACTAGCGCCTGCCAACGCATCGGGTAAAGATGCCCGCTGAGGCAACATGAACGAGCCCGTCCCTATGACCCCCGGCGGCGCGCAAAAGCTGCGCGACGAGCTGGTGCGCCTCAAAGAGGAGCGCCCCAAGATCTCGCGCGCGATCGGCACTGCGCGCGAGCATGGCGATCTGAAAGAAAACGCCGAGTACCACGCGGCGAAAGAGCAGCAAGGCTTGGTCGAAGCCCGGATCAAAGACATCGAGGACAAGCTGTCCCGCGCTGAAGTCATCGATCCGACGCGGCTTTCGGGGGACAAAGTGCGCTTCGGCGCCGTTGTCTTGTTGACCAACCTCGACACCGACGAAGAGCACACCTACCAGATCGTCGGCGCCGACGAAGCGGACCTCAAGAACGGCACCATCTCGGTGTCAGCACCCCTGTCGCGCGCCTTGATCGGCAAATCGACGGGTGACGAAGTCGTCGTGACCCTGCCTGGCGGAACGCGACGCTACGAAATCGGCAGTATCGAGTTCCGCTGAAGTGAGGTTTTCGTCCCGCGATGCGAGCGGTCGCGCGCTCGCGCGAGTTGCGCGCGCCTTCTGGGCAGGCTGGGCGATCGTGGCGCTCGAGCTCGTTGTCGCGTTGAGCAGCTCATTTCGCGAGTTAGCGAGCTTTTGGGAGGCCCAACACGGCCTCTATTGGCTTGCCCCAACTGCGCTGGCGGCTTCAGCAGCGGTGGCTGCCGTGGGCGCGTTCTTGGCCTGGCTGCTCGAGCAATCTGAGCTGCGCGCGGTGCGTGGTCTGCTCGCCGTGTTGGGGGCAGGGGCGGGCGCGGTCGTGGGGTTTGGGGGGGGGGGAGGGCGGCATCTCGCAACACTGACGACGCGCGGAGGGTTCGCGTTGTTCGTGGCGGCCATCGCGGGGTTCGCGTTGTGGAGCGCCGCTCCGGCGCTAGCGCGGTTGTTGCGCTGCCGGCCCGCTTGGTGTCTCGCGCTGGTGGTGGTGCTGGTCGTGACGACAGAGCTCACCAATCGCTTCGTGCTGTTCCGCCTGTATCCGGCGTTTCACTTGGCGCTGGGGGCGATCGCGTTGCTCAGCGCACCGCTGGCAGCAGAGGCGCTCGATCGCTGGCTGAATCCGGACACGCGCCGTGTCCGTAGCTTCGTGCCCACTGCCGTCGCGCTCGGGGTGTTCGTGTCGAGCCCGTGGCTCGTGGTGCCCAGCGCGCGTCGTCTCGCGCACTTCGATAACTTCCGCTTCTTGGTCAGCGAACGCGCGCCTCTGGCGAGTCGCGCCGTGGAGATCGCGGCGCTCGTCGCGCCGGTAGCGGCGGACGACAGCGTCGACTGCGACGCCTTATCCGCCGAGGAGCGCGCCAGCCACGCGGCTTGCGTGGAGCAGCCGCCGGCGCAAACCGGTCGCACTTTAGACCTCAGAAATCGCGATTTCCTGCTGATCAGCATCGACGCGCTGCGCGCCGATCACCTGGGCAGCTACGGCTATGCGAGGGCCACGACGCCGCACATCGACGCACTGGCCAAGTCGGCCGCGGTGTTCGACCACGCCTACGCGCCGACCCCGCACACGTCGTATTCGGTCACCTCGCTGATGACCGGCAAGTACATGCGCCCGTTATTGCTGCAGGGCATCGCGCAAGACTCGGACACTTGGGCCGGCCTGTTTCGCACTTATGGTTATCGCACTGCGGCGTTTTATCCGCCGGCGGTGTTCTTTATCGATCCCGACCGCTTCCAGACCTTTCGTGATGGCTTCTTGGGCTTCGAGTATCGCTGGGTCGAGTTCGCGGAGGGTCAGCGTCGGGTCGATCAAGTCACGAGCTACCTGGCGAGTGCGCCCGTGGACAAGCGCTTGCTCACCTGGGTGCATCTATTCGCGCCGCACGAACCGTACGAAAATCACCCCGAGTTTTCGTTCGGCGAGCGTGATCTCGACCGCTACGATTCGGAGATCCGCTTCGCCGACGAAACCGTGGGCGCCCTCGTGGAAGCCTTTCGGGCAAAGCGTCCCAATTCGGTAGTGATCCTAACCGCCGATCACGGCGAAGAGTTCGGCGAGCACGGCGGTCATTATCACGGAACCAGCGTGTACGAAGAGCAGGTGCGCGTGCCGCTGATCGTGTCGGTGCCCGGGGCTCTGACGGGGCGGCGTATCGCCGAGCCGGTGCAGACCATCGATTTACTGCCGACGCTGCTGACGGCTCTCGACATCCCGAAGCCGCCGCGCATGCGCGGCCGCGATCTGGGGCCGCTGCTCGCCGGTAAACGACCCGACGGGCAGGGTCTCGCGCTGGCCGAGACCGACGAGCAGACGCTGCTCGCCGAGGGCAGCTTGCGCCTGATTTGCGCGCGCAAGTTGGGCGCCTGCAAGCTCTTCGACCTGGCTCACGACGCCGGCGAAGAGCACGATATTTCGGCTGATTCGCCCAAGGAATTTGCAGATTTGCGGGCTCGGCTCAAGGAATTTGGCGCGTCTCACGGCCGCTACGAGCAGAACGGGCTGCGCGCGGAGGGCAAAGGTTGGCCCGCGGCGATCTTGCGCGGCATCAGCGGTGACGGGGACGCCGTCGATGAGATCGCCGCCCTGCTCGACGACGCCGACCTTGCCATCCGTCGCAAAGCGGCCGAGCTCTTGTTCGAGCTGAAGCGTCCCGAGGCTAAGGTTGCGTTGCGCTTGGCGCTCGGACGCGACGAAGACGAGGTCGTGCGCCGCTACTCGGCGTTGGCGTTGACGCGACTCGGTGAGGGGGCGCCGTTCACGTTCGAGCTCGAAAAGTCATCGGATGTGAGCGAGCGGCGCTTGGCGGCGTTGGTCTTGGCAGAGAATGGCGACGGGCGCGGCGAGAAAACGCTGATCGCCTGGTGGCAAGACGGCGCCGCGCGTAACTTCGACCGCTCCCGGCAGATCGCAGCCGCTTTGGGCGCGATCCGCTCCAAAGACGCGGTTTGGCCGCTGGTGCAGAGCTTGGACGACGTGCGCTTGCGGCCCTATCTCGCCGACGCGCTGGCGCACATTGGCGGCGAGCTCGGTCAGGGCTCGCTGCTCAAGGCGCTGTCCAATGAGCGCTCACAGTCGACGCGCGTGGCGCTCGTCAACGCGCTCGTCGCCCTGAAGACCGAGGAAGCGCTGGCTCCGCCGCTGGTACGCTTCATGGGCGTACCGGATCCGCTGAGTAACGGCCTCGAGGCGGCCGAACGCGCCAAGATCCTGCAATACGTGGGCGGCCCCGAGGGCCAGGATCTCGACCGGCTGCGCAAGCAGAGCTCACTCGGCGTCGCAGTCACGCTCACGATTCCGTCCGGGGGCAACGGGCGAGGGGTGCGAGCCTTCGTGCGCGCGCGCGCCGCGGGCCCCGCCGCGGGCGAAGTGCTGATCGCGGCAGCGGCGCCCGATTGGGGTGGCAAGCACTTGCCGCGGCTGCCTAGTTTGGACGCCGCGCACGCCCTTCGCTTGCACATCCCGCCAGGCTCCGGGCCGGTAGTGGTCTACGGCGAGCTGCCGAAGAGCGTCGGCGCGCGCGCTGGCTTGAGAGGTCGCTTCGTGGTCTTCGCGGACAGCACGGTGCAGCTCGATGCCATTAGCCTGGTCCCGCTCGCAGACGAGCTGCCAGCACCGCCACCGAAGCCCTGGCGGCCGGCTGAAAGCCACGCGGCGGAGGCCGGCGAGTGAGCAAATTCCCGGATAAATAGCGGTATTTGCTGCACTGCCCCAAAAAACCGCGCGCCCAGCGCTCGTGCGCAAGACGAAGCGCTGGAATGGTGTATAGAAGCGCCCGTGGCTGAGCAGCACGATGAGTCAGAATCGTCTTCGGGACCGGACAAACCGGAGACCGAGACGCGCGCGATAGAGCGAGCCGAGGTCGAAGCTTCCGGCGAGGACGAAGTCGTCCACGAGCCGGACGCAATCAGCGCCACTCCGCGGAAGAAGAAGAAAAAGACGCGTGCGGTCGACGCTGCGCCCGAGCCGATCCGCGACCGCAATCGCCGTTTGCGCGAGGAAGCCGCTGGCAAACGACGCACTCAGCTCGACGAGCGTCGCGCGCCCGTGCGCAGCCTAGAAGCCGGGGAGATCGTCGACGACGCGCTGGCGCGCAGCACGGCTGCCGTAGGCGAGTGGCTGAAGAAGAACTTCAATGTCGTGCAGTGGTTCCTAATCGCCGGCATTGTCGGCTGGGTCGGCTACGCGATTTACAGCTACCGCGCGGGCAAGGCCGCGGAGCTGGCCTCGGCCAAGCTGACCACGGCGATTCGCGCCGAAGACGCTCGCATCGGTTCCGCAGACACCAACCCGGATCCGCAAACCGGCATTGTCGACACCCGACCAGCGTATCCGACCAACGTGGACCGGCTGAAGGCGGCCGAAACGCAGTACCGCGCGATTGCCGATTCATCCTCGCACTCGACCGCAGCCTCGTTCGCCAAGCTCGGTCTGGCCTCGGTGCTGTACGACCAAGAGAAGTTCGCCGACGCCAAGGCCGCGTACCAGTCCGTCAAGGACAGCAAGCTTGCTGCGCAGGACGCGAACGTCCGGGGCCGAGCGCTCGAAGGCATCGGCATCAGCGAAGAGAGCCTCGGCAACAGGGACGCCGCGCAGAAGGCGTTTGGCGAGCTGTCGAACATCGACGGCTTCGGTTTCGGCGCGCTCGGCTCGTACCACAAAGCCCGCTTGGCTTACGCCGCGGGTGAGTCCGACAAGGCCAAGGACTTACTGAAGGACGCGCAAAAGCAGCTCGATGCCGCGACCGACAAGAGCGAGAAGAAGGCCTTCGGCAACCCAGGCTACCTCGAGATGTCGGTGCGCGATCTACTGCGCCGCATCGATCCCAACGCCGTCACGGCTGCGCCGAACTCACTGACGGCTGAGCAGATCCAAGAGCTGCAGGAGCAGATGGGGTCGCCGAGCGACGGGCCCGGCAAAGGCATGTCCAAAGAGAAGCTCAACGAGCTCTTGAAGCACATGTCCGAGCAGCAGAAGCCAGCCGCACCACCGGCGGGCGCACCGTGAAGCGAGCGCTGCGCCGCGCGCTGTTCGCTTGCGCCGTCTTGGGCTCTGGCAGCGCCGGTTGTGACGCCATGCGAGGCGGCGCAAACCCTGAGATGCCACTCTGGCTTCGTCATCCCAACCTCGCGATGCAGCTGAACTATTCGCGCAAGCTGGTGGCGCCATCTCGGCGCGCTGGTGAACCGTACGAACGAGGTCAGCCGGAGATCGACGCAGCGGGCAGACGCGTGTTCGTGGGCTCCAGTGACCATGGGCTTTACGCGCTGCGCGTCGAGAACGGTTCGCAGATCTGGCGTTTCGAAACGCTCGGCTTCGTGCAATGCGCGCCGCTTTACGATCCAGTCGAAGGCGTCGTGTACTTCGGCTCCAACGATGGCGCGTTATATAAGGTGTCCGCCAACGATGGCGCGTTGCTCTGGCGCTTCATGACCAACGCCGAGGTGTCGCGACGCCCGGTGCTTCACGGCGGTCTGCTGTACGCCGTGAATGCGAACGACACGCTAATGGCGATCGAGCCCAGGACCGGCAAGCTGCGCTGGTCGCAGCACCGCGCGCCCGCGGCGGGTATGGAGGTCGCGGGCTACGCCGGGCCAGCCGTGTTTCGGGGCAAGGTGTACACGGGCTTCAGCGACGGCAACGTCATGGCCTATGACGCTCAGACCGGCGCTGAGCGCTGGCAACCCGTAGATCTAGCGGCAGAAGCCGAACAAACCCTGGGCGAAGTGCCGCAACAGCTCGACGTCGACACGACGCCCGTGCCGAACGTGCTGGCGACCGGGCCCGTCGTCTACGTCGCGAGCTATGCTGGCGGCGTGTTCGCGCTGGACGCGGAATCCGGCGTCCAAGTGTGGCCGAACACGGCCGTTGCGGGCGTCAGCGAGCTCACGCTCTGGCATGAGCCGGCGCATGCGCGGCGCGACGGTGGACCGGCCGAGCCGGAACGTTCGATTCTGATCGCGTCCAGCGGCACGAGTGGTCTGTGGGGCCTCGATCCCGAGACTGGTCGCGAGCTCTGGCGTCGCGCAGTGCCAAGCGGCGGCGTGTCCGCGCCCGTGCCGATCAGCGGTGCGCTGATGATGACGGCGTCGCGCTTGGGCATCTTCTTGGTGTCGCCGCTGGGCGGCGAGCTGATCGACGGCATCCACGTCGCAGACGGCACCAGCATGACGCCGTCAGCCTTCGGCTCACGCGCGTTCGTGATGACCAACGGCGGCACGTTCCTGAGCCTGACCGTCGCGCCGCCGATCTGAGCCGCCAGCGCAGAAGCCCGGGAGATCCCCCGCGTTTGCCGCTCAATGAGTTCGCATAAGATACATTATGTAAACTAAGCGGGTACTGCGTCAGTTTGGTTCGGCCCGGCGGTCAAGCGATCACCGATCCGGCTTTGCCGGTTTCTTCGCCCACGGCGGCGGCCCAGCTTGAACTAGGCATCGCAGACAGTTCCGGAATCTCGGCCCCGGCTTCGTTGAGGGCCAGCCAGGCGCACGCCTGGCGTGGCGCTTCCGGCGATCAGCCTGGCGCACGCCTGCGCAGTCGACCCAGTGCACGGCTCGATGGAATCCCCGGTAAATGGGCCGGTTTGATTCGGGTGGCGGCAAGCCCCGCAGTTACCTGGAAATTTGGTTGCCGCTTGCACTATCCTGACGGCGCACCAGCATTTGGATGCCCCTATGACGGACAGCCAAGAACAGAAGCCATCGCTATTGAGGCTCGAACTGACGTTCTTTGCTAGTGGCAGTACTGCTAAATGGGTGAAGTTTGCGAAGAAAATCGGGGCCAAGGTCGACCTCAACGATGGCGACGCGAGCTTCGGGGCGCTGCCACATGTCCCTACCGAAAATTCCCTCTACATCATCGGTGGCTTTCATCCTGCTGGAAAGACGCCGAGCAAGAGCCGCAGCGTTCATTGGCACGTGGCCTGGATCTCAGCCCCAGATGGAGATCCGCCAGAACGCTTGCGCAAGCGCAGCGTCAAAGTTGGCGGATACCCAGGGGTTCTCGAAAGAATTCGCGAACACTGGCCGCACGACGGCGGCCCGGCAGAATTCGATGCGAATTTCACGGCGGTCCTGGATATCGACGGGTCAGTGGCCATGGAGAAGCTCGACACCCGAACAGCCCAGACGTTCCAGGTCGATGGCGTCACCGTTGTTGAGGATTTTCAGTCGCGTTCATGGGCTATTCAGCCCTCTTTGGGCGGCCTAAGCTCAGCGCTGTTTTTGCAGCAGGATGGGCGGCGACAGGTTCACGTCTCGGGGCAATGCCGGGCGAGCTTCAGCTCCGGTTTCCCCGCACAATTGGAGGCTAGAACATGGACGAGTCTGAAATCCCTCGGCCAGTAGTACCGCTAGGACTGTCCGTGACTTCTGGTTGGGAGCAGACGCCGCGCGCTATGCATCACCGCGGATCTGCGCACCGAGTCGAGTCGCAGACAGGGTCGCGCGTCTGTCGGGCCGTCGCCTCCGACAAGTACGCATCGCGTCTCTTTGACGATCCCGAATACCTCTGGCCGAGAAAATCTCGCGCCGCCGAGGAGGAGCCTGTGGCAGTCATTCTCCGCGATGTTCCGCCGCCGATGAACTGGGGGTGGTTCTCTCGCGAGGACCAACGGATGCACCTTCAAACGGTGAACAAGGAGAACCAGGCCCCAAACCAGTACAAGGCATGGCTTGAGGATCGCGCTTCTTGGGCGATCACTTGGGAGAAGAAGCCGCCAAACGCGAAGGACGCAAAAGCGGTTGAGAAAGCGATCGACGGGCAACGTACCCAGATCCAAGCACTCTGGGCGGCGTTCATGATCGAAAAAAATTGGCTGACCGCGCACCTTAGCGGGCAAACCGTCGTCGTCGTCGCGTATCCCCAGACCGCCGGCAAGTTTGAAAGAACGATAGATCTAAGCAGGGAACTTCCGATGATGTCGACCTATCCGACGCCGAACGATATCGGTCTCGATGCGGAGAATGCGTCGGTGGTCGTCTGGAAGAATCGACCAGAGCCGAGACAGCACCATTTCCCGCTGGCTGGCTTTCTCTGGAAGTAATCCGACAACGCGCGACGCACATCGCCGACATGATCGCGAAGGGTGAGACGCTGCCGGCGGTGGCTATGCGCTGACCAAGTCAGCCGGGCGATCCAAGATCGCGCGCTGGACCGAAACGCGGCCGAGCTTCCGAACGCGCTCGTCCTTGTGCGGCTTGCACAGCAGGCAGCCAGCGCGCTGGTGCTTGGGGCGTTTGCGCTTGTGGTTGGCCATCAGGGCGGAGCTTAGCCGGAGACCGGCTGACGCGCTTGCTGGGGGGACCGCTGGCCGAACCAAACTGATGCAGTACCACTAAACGAAAGAGGCGGCCGACGGGGTGCGGTCAGTCATAGGCGCGCAATGCGACCGTGGCGCCCGACCATCTGCCTTTTCCAGCGAGTGTTCACAGCGCAGCCTCGGTTGCTGAGCACGACGTATGCCGGCTCGAGATGATTGCCGATCGGAGTGGACGGTTCGCGTCCACTTGGGCAGCCTATGGCGTGCGGAGACTTGGCGTGGTGCGCCGCGGCGCGACCGACTTGGCGGAAACTCGGTGTGCTGCGAGGTGCGGCGCGGGATTGGGAGCGCCCAATCCTAGAGCACGTACTGATCGTTTAGCGCGGTGACAGTTAGATTTACGCCTTTTAGGCGAGCGATCTCTTGTTCGACCTCGCCCTGGAAGACGGGCTTGATGTGGTACAGCAAGGTCGGCAGATCCTGAGGCTTCACGTATTTTTTGAGGTCTTTGATCAGCGTGCGCGGCGTGTGGTGGCCGCTGACCGTGGCCAGCTTCTGCTCGCGGTTCGGGAAGCTGACCTCCATGAGCAGCGCCTTCAGGTTTTTCTCCTGGTTCAGGAGCTCCCAGAAGCGATCGGTCGGCCCGGTGTCGCCGCTGTACGCGATGGTGGCGTCTTTGCCCTCGATGATGAAGCCGGACGAATCGATGGTGTGGTTCACCGTCACGCTGCGCACTTGGTAGCCCGCAATTTCGATGCGCTTTTCCGGCTTGAGCTCGACGTACCGAATGGTCGGCTTGGCCTTGTTCGGGATCACCGAGAAGTCCGGCCAGATCAGGTTATTGAAGAAGTGCTTCTTCAATACCGCGATCGTCTCCTTGGTGGCGGCGACGACCAGCGGATCGCAGTCGGCTTGGCAGCGGTTGTCGGCGATCGTCGCCAAGTCACGAATGTGGTCCAGGTGTGCATGGCTAATGACGCACGCACTCAGGCGGAACTGCGCCTTCAGATCGAGCCCGCTGGTCAGCGAGCCCGCGTCGATCGCGAGCCGCTCGTCGACGACGAACGCGCTGGTCCGGTGTCGCGGCGTTTCGCCACCGTGGCAGCCGACTACGCGAAGTTCCATGGCTCCCAACTCGCGGGGCGCTGCCGGTCCGCCGAAGGCGTTGTCTGTCCCGGCTCCGCGGCACGCTCGCGCATGATCCCCAAAGCTTAGCGTGCCCTCCGCAAGCAATGCTAGCGCCCCACCCTGAACCCCTCACACAGCTGAGAAGAGCACCGCGGTTGCTCTGTCGCTCCCCCCCGCTTCGCCTGGCTCGCTCGTCTACGGCCGATCGGCCGTTCGTGGGCGATTTTCCCTGGAATGTCTTGCACGGCGAGAAAATTGAGGATAGTTACCGTCGCCCCGTCAGGGGAAAGCAACTGTTCCCCCTTGGGGGATCGTCTAACGGCAGGACGCAAGACTCTGACTCTTGCTATCTAGGTTCGAATCCTAGTCCCCCAGCAACGTTCATAGCGGTTTCGGGCGCCTCCCCCCGGAACCGCACTGGCCCCGTCGTCTAGCGGTTAGGACGTCGGCCTCTCACGCCGATAACACGAGTTCGATTCTCGTCGGGGTCACCAGTAAAAACAGCCGGATTGTCGTTTTCCGGCTTAGGGACAGCAGGAATATTGCCCACGACTGTGGGCAGAAATAGGACCGGAAGCGCCAGCGACGGCGTCTCAAGCGGCCCGCGCTGCGCGAGGTCGACGTAGCGCATGTGCGTCCGCGTTGTGGCCGGCCAAATCCATGGCCTGCTGGACGTTGACCCCGGCCGCCCCGAGCGCTGTGTTGAACGCTCGGCGGAAGGAGTGGAAGTCGGCGCGCCGCGAGCGCGGGGTGTCGGTCTGGATGGCGTCGACCTTCTGGGCCACCTCGAGTGCCGCCCGCGCCGCCGGCTGGGCCGTTCGAACGGTCCCCTTCTGACCGGTCGCCCGGGCTTCCTCGAGCGCCTGCAAGGCAGCGCCGAGCACCTCCGCTGCTTCGGCGAACCCGTCGAGCGGCATGTGCACTCCGGCCATCCAGAGCGCAGCTCGAAGCTCTCGCGCGTGGCTGCGCTTAAGCTGCTGCTTCCCTGCCCGCTCCCCGCGCTCCACAGGGTACACCGGGCCGGGCTTGGGTTGGTTCTCGCGCTGCCAATGCGCCTTGAGCCGACCGCGCAGCACGTCGGGAATGATGAGCTGCTCGAGCTCGGCCTGCGTCTCGTCGCCGCCGTCGGTCTTAGGGCGATACACGTACGCCGTCTTCCACCCGACGAGATCGACGTGCGTCCAGTCCCAGGCATGCAGGTCACTAGTGCGCATGCCGCCGAACGCACGCGATGCCAGCGACTTCAGGCGCAGCGTGTCACTGATCGCCTCGCACGCCATGAACACGCGAAACATGTCGTCGGGGATGATGATGCGTGGGCGCTTGTCGCTGCGGAGATTCTTCGGCAGCTTCACTCGTGCAACGGGATTCTCGGGGATGAGCTCGTCGCGCCAGAGATCGCCGAAGACGCCCGATAGGTCATTCTTCAGGTGCTGAACGGACTGTTTGCTCAGTCCCGCGGTACCAGAGCGGCGGCGAGAACTTCGCGGATGTGAATAGGCCGAGCGGTGCTCACGAGCAGCGGCCCCAAGTCCGTCAAAGCGTAGCGCTTGAGCCTCGCCAGGCGCTCTTTCCAAGTCTTCAGGCCTGCGGTGCCTTGGTGCTTGACGATGCGTACGGCGGCCTCCAAGGCGGTCTCTTCGCGCGTAGCATCCTTCCGCATCTCCGCGATCGCTGGCGGCGCCGCGTTTGCTTGAGCCGCGACCAGGCGCGCCAGCTTGCGCCGAGCGACGGCCTTGTGTCGGTGCCAAGATCGACCCACTTTCGAATCGCTTGGCCCTCGACCGTTAGCGTGACGCGCCCGTACCAAACCCCGCCACGAACCTCCAAAGAGCCCTTGCGGGGACGCCCCCGTCCGCGTGCGTGTTTTTCAGACATGAGAGCTGGCCTTCTTTGCGCGCTTCGCAACGGTTTTCGCGGCCTTCTTTGCCACGGAAAAGGGTGCGCGCACGGAGACCTTTGCCGCGGCTTTCTTCGCCATCGGGGCCTGGCGTGCCGGGCCAGGCACACGCCCTATCAGGTAAGTGCCAGACCGAGGCCTTTCGAGCGGCGCTGCGTAGTCCGGAAACGCGATCACTGCCGGATGCACCCCGAGTACTTCAGCGAGCACTTTGATGCGCTTCAAGCCCATCTCTTGTGCGCCGCTCTCAAAGGCTGAGATCGCTGACTGGGCAATGCCGGAACGACGCGCGAGCTCGCTCTGACTCAGCTCTTGAAGCTCGCGAGCAATCTGAAGAGCGCGACCTGGGGTGAGGTTCGCGTGGCTCTTCTCTGGTACGTAGTCACGAGTAGTCATGGTTTGAAACTCTTTCAACGCTGACGGTCACTTGGTCGCGACCGATCTGGTAGAGCACGCGCCAAGCGTTGTTGAGGCGCGACGAACGATAACCCCGAAGGCTGCCGGCTAGAGCTTCGTCGTGGAAGCCCTTGATCGTGCGCAGACCTTCTGGCCCGCTGTTCCTGACGACGCTTTTCCAAAATTCGTATTTCTCGCGAACCTGCGACGGAGCGGCCGCGATCTCTTTCGCAAGCCGCTTGTATTCTAGGATCGTCCACACGGTTCTGATCCCGATGTATACCGGAAAAGATATAGGCGCGCCACAGCTATTTCCCTGCCGGCCTTCTGTGCCCGAACCCTAGGTCAGTGCCGAGCGACAAGCTTGGCACAAAGCGATTCTTGACGATTCGACGCAGAGCAGCGAACCTTTCAACATGGGCTCTCCCATCTCGGTTGAAATCGCGCAGCAGGCCAAGAGCTTGGGTGTTTCTGCGTTGCAATTGGTCCAAGTAGACCAAGGGATAGTCGTCAGCTCCGCAAATGTCCTGGAAAGCCGTGGGCAGCTCTTTCGCGTAACGGCCGATGGCTTCACTCTCGAAGCGAGGTTCGCGGACGGGCAACTCGTCGTTGCACGGAACGGATTCGTCGTGAGCGCGCCCCACCCGGTCGACGCATTCTTCGACTTCAGCATCAGCTGGACGCCAGACACGATCGCTGTGGCTGTCGGCGATGAGGCGCAGATCTGCACGACACCGAACACATTGCCGCCGAACTCGCTCATCGAGTGGGCCGAGCAACGGGAGGCAGATAGCGGTGCCGCCGCGTCGCCGTTCTTCGGGATGATTTTTCACGGCGCATCGGCCGAGCCCGAGTTCTTGGACCTGGGCCTTGATGGCGCGATTTCGGCCTGTGTCATGCCGATCATTTGCGTTTGGCCCGGCGAAGAAGGCCGGCTGCAGGCGTTCGCACAAGGTACGGCCGTGATGGTGGGCGATGGCTTGGCAGTGACCGCGGCCCACGTTGTGACCGACTTTTTTGAGCGCGTCCGAGGTGAGCGGCTCCCGAGCGATCAGGTGACACACAGACTGGGCGTCAACTGCGCGTTCTTCTTGCGCCAGCCGACACTGGAAAAGGATGGTCAACCCACAGTATGGCGAGTGACAAGAACTTGGTTTGGTCCGAGCGACATCGCGGTGCTTAGGCTCGTCCGACGGGACGGCACCCCTGCCGCGAAAAGCGAGAGCGTCAAAGTAGGCATAAGTGTCTGCCCTCCCGAGGTGGGTGATCGAGTCGTGTGCGTTGGGTTTCACAGCTCGACCGCTAGTATGCACCCTGCGGACGAGTTCGAAATCGCGTGGGATGACCGAGTTGCGACAACTACCGGCGAAGTCACCGAAGTTTTCCGCGACCGCCGGGACCTGTCCCGGTTGCCGTTTCCTTGCTTCGAGACCGACATGCGGATTGATGGGGGCATGAGCGGAGGTCCCGTCTTTGACAGCGCGGGGCGGCTGTGCGGCATCGCGACGTCGAGCTTCCCGCCTGCAAGCGAGGACGAGCGGCACGCCTCTTACTGCGCGACTCTCTGGCCGCTGCTCGGCGCCCTGGTGAATGAAGACCTAGACTCTCAGGAAGGCGGGATGCTTCATCCGGCCATCGCACTGGCGAGGTCCGGCTATATCTACGCTCCAGAACACGTCTTCGTAGATGTTCAGCAACCGCATGCGGATGCCGCGAGCACCGCGGTCTTGCGACCTTACGCAACGCACCTCGACAGAAACGGTGTTCGTCAATACAACCTTGCTCAACAAACGGAACACGCGCGTTCTGAATAGCCCACAGCGCTGGTAGTCAGAACACCCAAATGTCGTAAGTGAGCGTCCCGGTGCTGCCCGTCGGCCTCCGCAGTGTGATGGTATTTTTGTCGGCCGCGGTTTCTACGAGGTCAGCCCATTGCCCGCTCCCTGACGCGGACCAAGGGCGGGGACCGGACGAGCGCTCCGGCACCGCGGGCCGTGCGGGTTCGGCGCAGCGTTGACCGATGCGGCGCCGTTGCTAACCGACCGAAACCCGCGCAACGGCTGGTACCCGCATGGTCGGGACGCGAACCGCCCGCCACTTAGGGCGCGGCCTCGATGGCGCAAAACAGCGGAACGCGTGCGTCCGATTTTCGCCCAGATCATTTTGCCCACGACTTCCGTTTCTCCCGGTTCGGTGCTCGAAGACGAATCGAGCATGTTTTGTGCTGGATCGTCGTGTTTTTGGGCGCCTCTCACGCCGATAACACGAGTTCGATTCTCGTCGGGGTCACCAGTAGAAACAGCCGGATTGTCGTTTTCCGGCTCACGCGCGACAGGGAGTTTCGTCCCAAGAAGGGGCAAAACTAGGTCGAGCACCGGGAACGAGCGGAAGTACGCCCGCCGTGAGCGCGGCGTCCGTCTGCATGGCGTCGCGCCTACGCGGCCGCGGTGGCCAGCCGAACGGCCTGCTGAGCCGCGCCGATCGTGCCGTTGCCGCCCGACGCGCCGTGCCGGCAGAAAGCGGACGGAGTGGATCAATCCGCGCGATTGAAATCCGTCGGGAAGGGCGACAGGGCGTCTTCGACTTTGCTGCCTACGGCGTTGTCCCCGGTGAAGCGCAGATCGAAGCTGACCGCGGCGTAGTTGGGAGCGTCGCAGCCAGAGGCATTGCAGGCACACACCGAGTCGAGGCAGAGCGCCAACTTCCCGCAATTGGCGGTAAGCCGATCGGCGCCGTCCCCGACCGTGCACGCGCCATCCACCGCGCTGCCCGACGAGCTGTAGCTCCAAGGCACTGGCAAGCACGTGCAGATATTCACGGTCGAGTCGCGACGACGATAGGAGGTCTGCAGCTTGCACCAGCCCCGGAACGCTTCGCGTTGGGCTATGCTGAATCGAACGCGTTGACCATCCGTGGTGCCCTGGAGGAGCGTCAGTTGGTAGCTCGCGAACGATGTATTGGGAGCGCCCCCGATGTTGCTGTAAGCGTAGCTCTCGAAGCGATTAGGAGGGTATCCCACATTGGGATCGGTTGCGGCCGGCGGTAGCGGCGCGGAACCGAGCGTGAGGGTCCCGCAAATTCCACCCGCGACGCTCGCGCCCTTGATGTCGAGAATCAGCTGGTCCCAGGGAGCCATCTGATTTTCAACATAGCCCTGCCACTTTCCGACCAGTGGCAGATCGCTCTGGGCTAGGCACTGCGAATCGTCGGGCCAACTAGGAAGTGGAGTCTGATCCGTGCAGTCACCGGGCGTAGACGGGTTCCAAGAGCCCGCACTGGTACCCCCAGTCCCGGCGCCCCCCGCGCCGGGACTGCTTCCGTCGGCTGTCCCCCCCGGCCCTACGTCGATCGATTTTCCGGAGCAGCCAAGCGCCAAAAGCGTTCCCAAGATCAGATTTAGCCGGCGCATGTGTCCTCCCCGATGGCTGCACTGGGTCACTGTCATTGAATTGGATTGGTGCGCCGCGATCCATCATGGAATCGTACCAACGCTGTCCCGCACTGAGGGCAGCAACAGACTTTGCGCAAAGCGCGCTTCGAAGCGCGCGGCGCGTGCCTTGGCCTCTGACTCGTGACCACTGGCGGCCAGGGCCTTGATCTCCAGGGCTTCGCGCTCCTCGCCGAGGATGCTCTTGGGATAGCGCTGAAAGTGTGCGGCCAGCGCCTCGAGCGTCGCTGGATAGTCGTTACGGGCAAACGCAATACGTGCCGCGTCCAGCAATGTCTGCTGTTCGGCAAGGCCGCTCGCGGAACTCCGCGGTGCCGCAGCCGCTTGCGCAGAAGCGACCGCGGGCGTCACGCTAGCAGGTTGCGCGTCATCGTTCGGAGCAGCTTTGGGGGGAACCGTCTGCACGTCCGGCGCCAGCGCTGCGGCGCTGCGGGCTCGATCAACGTAAACGATGCGCACCGGTTCCGGGCGTCTGACCGCTGCATACAAGCCCGAAGCAACCACAGCACCGAGCGCGAAGCTCGTGATGAAACCCGATGGGTGCGCGCGAAGTGCAGCCGCAAGCGGCCGAGCGTGGACCGGTGTCTGCGCTGGCCCAGCAACACGGCTCAATGCCGCGGCGCCCAAGCTTTGTACGATGCGGTTCGACACGCGATCCTTGCTTGCCGCGCTGGCCGGCGCGAAGTCGGCGCGAAGCAACGCTTTCATGTCTGAATCGAGCGCTTCATCATTGGGGTGGGTCATCGTTCGCCTCTCCGCAGCCGTTCGCGGTGCAGTGCCGCGTGGAACTCTTCGCGCGCCAAGCGCAGACGGGAATAGCCCGTGTTGAGCGGCAGGCCTAGGGCGCTCGCAAGCTCGGGCACCGTGCAGCCGTCGATCTCGTGCAGGATGAATACGGCTCGCCGCTCTATCTCGATGCCGTTGAGCGCGGTCTGAGCCAAAGTCATGGTTTCGGCTTGAACCAGGCGCTCGAACGCCGTCGGCGCGGTATCCTGGGCCTCGGTCTCTCCGTTCAGCACTTCGCGGCGATTGCTGAATCGCCGTCGATAGTCAGAAGCGACGCGAAAGCAAAAACCGAACAACCAGGGCCTCAGCAGCCGAGCGATGTCGTAATCCGCCAGGCGTTCGTAAACGTGAAAGAAGACGTCGTGTGTGAGATCTTCTAGATCTCGTACGGGGACGCCGAGTCGCCGGAGCGAGTTCCATACGTAATCGAACTCGCTCCGGAAGATGGTGCTGAAATTCGGCGGCTCTGCGGGCTCATCCCGTGCAGGCAAGTCCAGTAGATCGGTCACCACGATGGGTATTGGGTTGGGGCGGGGACAACCATCACTGAAAATGCAATGTCGCCGCGACTCCGACCCCTCCGGTAGCGGTCCGGGTCTCCCAAAGTGTTTGTCCGCCGGCCTCGAGACGCACTGGCCACGGGCTTGCCAGGAGATCGGCGTGGGCCAGGAGACCGAAACGAGGCCCAAGCATCAGCTCGGCCGCCAGCCGCGCTCCGAACGAAGCAAGGACTTGAGCCCCGCTCTTGGCGCCGGACTCGGTGCCTGTCGCGTCAATCCAGTCGAGCGACGTGAGCTCACACGCGGAAGCAAATCCGAAGTGGACGCAGGGCACGGCGCGCAGCGCGTACGTCGAGGTGCGAAAGGTTACGGCCTCTCGCTCAGCCGTCACTGGTAGGTTGGCGCAGCCCTCGAATCCTAGGGACAAAGCGCCGCTTCTTCCTGACGCGCTGACGGCCAGTCCCAGCGTGGGGTTCGGCTCAGTCGCGAACACTCCATTCAGGCCAGCTCCAATCGACCAAGTGATAGCGCTCGGTGGCACTGGCGCGCCGCGCGTGGCGCTGGCTTCGGTCGCGGACGCGGCAGGGCGCGGGCGCGCTCTCTCCGACGGAGCGGCTGCAACGGACGGGGGCTTTTCCGGGGCGGCTGGATCGCTTGCGGTCGCCGGCTCATCGGGCGGGCCTTTTGCGTACGCTTCCGCGCTGTTCGGGTCGATCGCGATGCTGATTGAGAGCGCCATAGCGCTCACCAGCTCGCTGCACTTATCCGGCTCGCCAGTGAACTCGCGCAAACCCACGCGCAGCCCACGTTCGTCGACGAGCTCGACCTCGCCCTTCAGGTGCGCCGACTCGAGCACGACCTTGGCAACGATGGTCTTATCCGACGCCGGAAAGAAGGGATCGTAGCCGAGCCTACTTGCGACCGCTTGGCGCATGACATCTTGATCGGGACATTGGTTCGTCCCGGGGCCGCGTACATAAACCAAGCGACTCGTCGGAAATGCGGCGACCGCTCGCGCGACGGAAAGCGCAAAAAGCATCAGAAATAGCGCAATAGCGCTGCGATTCGAGACGGCTGTGCGGGTCAGAGTCGCCGCAGCATGCCCGAAATAGTGTGCTCGAACTAGCTAAGGGTTTGCGTGTTTCTACAGTCGCTGAATCGCACTGCCAAAACTCACTGCACGCCGACGCATTGCGTCGCCACGGCGCTGACCTGCGCCGAGCAGTCGAAGTTGCTGTCGTCGATGCCCTGGGCAGCGGCGGACTCGCAGTACGCGGCGTTGTCGGCATCGGTGGCAGTGACGCAGCTGCAGGACGTGCTGAGCTCCTGGCCCTGCTTATTGCAACTGCAAAACGGGCTGTCGGCGGTTTGGCAGTAGCTGCTCAGGCAGGACTGCCGCGCGGTCAGCGCCGCGCAGGTGGAAGAGGTGCTGGTGCTGGTGCTCGTATCGCCCGCGTCCCCGTTGGAGCCAGTCGTGCAACCCTTGAGGTTGCCACAAGTGGGGCCGCAGCTCGCCGTACTCAGCGCCAGGTACAGCGGAAGGCCGAGGACGAACGTGAGCAGGAGCGTGCGAATCACGCGCGGACGCTAGCGCGAATCACGCGCCGGGCCACGGCTTTCGAGCGGCTCGCGCGTTTGCTGGTATGTTTGGCGAAGCATGGACGGCAATACGATCTTGGCCGGCTTCGCGGTGTCGACCGTGGGCATGGGCTTTTTCATGTACGGCAAGAAGCAAAGCCGCCCGCCGCAGATGGCCTTCGGGGTGATTGCTATGGTTTACCCGTATTTTGCGGGCGGCCCGCTGCTCGTGCTGGGGATTTTCTTGCTCTTATTGGCGTTGATGTGGCTCGCGATTCGCGCTGGCATGTGACTCGTGAGCCATGATCGCGTCGCGGATCGGCGCGTCGGCCGCAGCGCTGAAGACTGCCTGGCCGTGCGTTCCGGGGGCGACGCCGAGCGCGCGCAAAGCAGCTTCGAGATCTGGGAATTCTTTGCGGTCGAGCCACGTTTTAGCCTGATCGGCGAAGCGCGGCGCGCCGAGCGTGGCATCCAGGCGTGCGAGCACGCGCGCGGCGGTCCAATCGTCCTCGGCGGCAGCGCAGCACTCTGCGAACGAGCGCAGCGCGTCGTCCAGCGTGCTGCCGCCCGCGCGGCGCGCGGCAATGTCGGCCAAAAAAGCCAAGGCCGCCCCCGACCAGTACACGCGATAAAAGGCGTGCCGCGCGCGCATCTCGCTACTGTCGTCGCGCAGGGTGTGCGCTCCGGCGCCGTTTCGACCGCGCGCGAAGCCGTCGAGCAAGTGTTGATACGCCTGAGCGGAGCTGATGATCCCGGCGCGCGCTCGCGTGACCTCGGTGTAGTAGGTCGCGAGGCCCTCGAACAGCCAAGCGTCCTCTGCTGGCAAGCGCGGCACGCCCAAATGCAGGAACTCGTGCGTACAGGTCCAGTCGCGGCGGAGGCGCGCGGCGTCCGCGTGACGATCGAGCAGGATCACCACCGCTGGCCCTCCCCCGCGTAGCGCCATGCCAAACGCCAGCCCCGTCCGGTCCCCGGGCACCGCGACGACGAGCGCGCGCGACACCGGGAAGTGACCGAGCAACAAGCTGCTGGTCTCAGCGCCTTGCACGAGCCAAGCGCGCACGTCCGCGTCGTGTTCGGCAAAGCCGCCGCCGAGCACACTGAGCTGGAGCTCGGCCCCCGCTGCTGCCAGCGGTTGCACTGCGGAGTGCGTGAACGCACCCCCTGATTTCCAGGCAAACGCGGTCTCAGGGATCTCGAAGTCTGCGCCGGAGCCGGACCACGGCAACACCGCGACTACGCCTTCGGGCAGCGTGAAGTGAGCGTGTAGATGGACCCCGACGGGGCGCGGCGTGGGCACCCACAGCCACAGATCAGGCGAGGCCAAGACGTCCGCGCCGACACGGCGAAAAGCGCTCGGGTCGGCTGATTTTTCGGGCAGCAGCACACTGTAGCGCAGGCACTCGCCGGGCTTCAGCGACGGCAAATCGACGCCCTCTTTCGGGCATAGAAAATCACCCTCAGGGGTTACTATTCTGCCGTCCTCGAGCAGGGCTTGGGCACCGGGGCTGGGTGCGTTGACTCGCTCTATCGCGAAGCCGCTCGGGCAGGCTTCGACATCGATGCGCGTCAACGCCGCATTCAGCTGCACGGCGTAGCTCAGGCTCTCCTGCCCTGTCACGCTCGGGATGTGCTGGCCGGCACGCGGTACCGCCGAGCCGCCGCTCGAGCCGGCGCGGGCGCGCTCCGCGCGGACCGCACGCTGACCGCAGCCGCACAGGAGCACCCCCCCAAAAAATAACCACAGCCCCACTGCGCGCGGCGAACGCGGCGAACGCGCTGGATACGGAGCTTCGCTGGGCACGGGGCTTCATGCTATGCCCCGGGCGAGTCACGAATCCAGCATGTCCGACGGTCTTTCTCGCGTTCGTCTGCCGCTCTTGCTCCTATCCTTAGCGATGTTGATCGGTGGTTCGCGTTTCGACACGCTGCGCCCGGTCGAGGGCCAAACAATTGCGCTGGTGCTGCCCGCGATAGCAGTGCTGTCTGCGGTTGCGCCGTTTCGGGAGACGCTCCCGGCGCTGCGCAACGCTGCGTTTCTGTTGGGTGCCGTGGTGTTCGCGCTGACGGAGCTGGGCGCTTATGGCGTGGTGTTCAAGGACGAAAACTCAACGCTGCCGCTGAGTCAGCTGCTGATTCTAGGCGTGTGCGTGGTCGGTGCGGTGCTGTGCGAGGTGGCGGCGGCGCAGCGCGGCCTGCGCACGCGCGTCACCGCCTGGATCACGCTGACGGTCGTGTTCGCTTTTTATTTCCCCGGTCACGCCGTGGACAAGAACCTGTTCGGCAGCGTGTTTGCCGCGTTCTTAGTGGCGTTGTTCGTGGGCGGCGGCGGCGGCTTGTTCTTGGGCGAGTTTGCGGTGCGCCGCGCGCGGGCGTGAGCGCCCCCCCCCGTCGCGGGGCACCAAGCGCGTTAGTTCGCAGTCGCGGGCAATTCGGGTTTCAGCGCCCAGGCTTGTGTGTCGCTGCCCAGGCGCTCGCTGCTCAGCCAATCGAACACGACTTTAGCCCAAATTTCTCGGCCTTCGGGGCTCGGATGGATCTTGTCGTGGCCGCGCGGCAAATCGTGGACGAGCGCGTTGCTGTCCAGGTAACGGCAGGGCGCGATGTTGTCTTTGATCACTTTGAGTAGGCCCGTGTCCGGCTTCCAGAGCGGCGGCGCGACCCACACGCACGGGCGACCGCCGAGCTCCCCCACCAAATGCTTGATCGGCCCCGCGCGCATTTCGGGTTTTGGGATCTCGATCTCGTTGGCGCCGAGGGTGATCAAGACCAGATCCGGGCGGTAGGTCGATACGAACTTCGGCACGTCGCCGTCGTAGCTCCAGTTCGGGATGTAGCTGGCGGTCTTGTATTCGAGCGCGCTACGCACGCCCTGCGCCTTCAGCAGCTTCCCGAGCTCGATGCCCAGCGCGGCCGCGAACGAGTCGCCGATCTGCAGCACGAGCGTGCCTTTGGGTAGCGGTAGAGCTTGGCTCGTGAGCTCTGGGATTGCGACGGGAGCTGGCGGCGGCGTGCCGGCGGGCGGTTTGCTCACGGAGTCCGACAGAAGCGTCGGCGCGGGTGCCGGGGTCGCAGATGCGGCTGTGGTCAGCGGAGCAACCGGCTTGGGATCGGTGGGTGCGTTTGCGGCGGGCGCGGTCGGCTGCGCGGCACACGCTGTCAGCGCGACGAGCGCGCCTACGGACAACAGGTCGAGTTCCAGCCCACGCCAACGTCGCGATTTTTGCATCCGGCTCGATGACTTACCAGGTTTCGCGCCTGATGAGTGCCTCCGAAGTAACGGAACGGGTGGACTCGTTCGCCGAAGTTCGCCAGGCAATCAGCCGAAAATTCTGGGGCGGGCGCGCGCTGCACTAGGCGCGCGTCGGCTTCGACGTCGGCGGTCACGGTGGCTTCCGGCTCGACCAGCGCGCAGCCGCGCCCGGGGCGTTCGACGCGCCCCTCTGGGCAACGCGGCGCGGACGGCTTGGCGCAGCGCACGCCGTTCCAGATCTGAGGCGCCATGCATCGCTGCTCGTTCACGCCGGGCAGGCAGCGCTTTTCGTCGAGCTTGCCGAACGGGCAGCTGGCGAGATCCGGCACGACCGCGCAGCGAAAGCCGAGGTGCGCGCCCTGATCGCTCGGGTGAGCGCGGTTGCGCAGACGCGTGTGCATCCACTTTTCGAAGCGGCGGCTCCAGCTGCCGCCGCGGTACACTTTGGCGAAGCCTGTTTCGGGTGGCCAGGGGTAAGCGGCGTACCAGTCGTCGGTCCACTCCCAGACGTTGCCGCTGATGTCGTACAGGCCGAACGCGCCGGCCGCGTAGGCTTTGATCGCGCACGAACCGCCGCCGTGCTTCCAACAGGCGTGGCCCTCTGGCGATTCAGCGCCCCACGGATACTTCAAATATTGCTCGCCGCCGCGCGCCGCGTATTCCCACTCGGGCTCGCTGGGCAGCCGTTGTCCGCGCGCCGCGCAGAACGCGTCGGCTTGCGTCCAAGTGACGCAATTGATCGGATAGTCCGGGCGATCGCGATGTGCCGCGTTGCATTGGCTGTGGGATGCGACGGCCGGCGTGCAGCTGCCATGCGCGACGCACTCAGCGTATGCAGCGAGGGTGACTTCCGTTTGATCGAGGCAGAACGGCGGGAGCGTGGTGCGGAAGCGCGGGCTTTCGTCGTCCGAAAAGTGCTCACTGGGATCAGATCCGACCCAGAAGGTGCCGCCGGGTAGCAGGGACATGCCGGGCGGGCAGGTGGGAGCGGGAGCGGGAGCGGGAGCGGGCACGGGCACGGGCACGGGCACGGGCGCGGGCACGGGAGGGCTGTGGCGGGCGCAACTCGCACTGAGGCATGCGGTCCAGAGCAGGACCGTGAGCGGATGACGATTCGGCAACGGCGTATCGGGGCGCAGGGTGACGGGCTATAGCTGGTCTGGGTCGCAAGAGCTACAGCCGTTCTGGACTTGTTTTACCGATGATCCCGCGTCGTGAGTTCCTCGGGGCGAGTGCCCTCGCCGCAGCCAGCCTGGTCGGGGCGTGTGCGATCGATGCGGCGCCCCAGGGACGTACACCCGTGAGCCTCTGGTTCAGCTACGGGGGCACGAATCGCGAGGTCCTGGAGGGCTTGGTGCGGCGCTTCAACGCGCGCCAAAGGCGCGACTACGTGCAGGCCGTGTACCAGGGCGACTACTTCGAGGGTCTGGCCAAGCTGCGCACTGCGATTGCCGCTGGATGCGCGCCCACGTTGAGCCACGTGGTGGGCGAGGTCGTGCCGTACCTGGCGAGCGCCAACGTGCTCGAACCGCTCGGCGACTATCCCGGCGTGCGCGAGCTCGACCTGATTCCGGAGCTCGGCCAAGAGCGCTCTTGGCTGAGCGGTGGCGCGCGGTCGCTGGTCGCGCTGCCCTTCAATCGCTCGACGCCGATCGCTTATCTAAACGGCGATTTGTTCGCTCAGACCGGGCTGCGCGCGCCGCGCGACTGGGCAGAGTTGCGCTCGGTCGCTGAGCGCCTCAGCGTGCCGCGCACGCGCTTCGGCTTTGGTTGCCCGATCAATTGGTGGTTCTGGGTCGCCCTCGTGGGTCAGGCGGGTGGCACGGTCGTCGCGGCAGACGGCCGCGTCTCGCTCGGCGACGAAGCGGGCGTCCTTGCACTCTCCTTGTGGCAAGAGCTGGTGCGAAACGGCTTCATGAAGCCGCCTCCGGGGCGTGATTACAACGCCTGGGAGCAGTGCAATCAGGACTTCTTGTCCGGGCGCGCCGCGATGATCTGGTCGTCTACGGCATTCCTGAAATACTTGGAAGCCCATGCGCGCTTTCGAGTGGTCGCGGCTCCGTTGCCCGCGGGTCGCCGGCGCGCCGTGCCGACGGGAGGCACGTTTTGGATCGTCTTGCGCGACGCACCGAGCGAGCAAAAGGCCGCTGCTGTGCGCTTCTTGCGCTTCATGAACGAGCCCGAGCAGGTGATCGAGTGGTCCACCCGCACGGGTTATATTCCGGTCACGCGCGCCGCCGTGAAGGAGCTCGAACGGCGCGGGTACTACGCCGATCACCCGAACGACGCGGTCGCCCTCGAGCAACTCTCGGTCGCTGATCCGTGGCCGTGGTCCGTGGATTTGTTTCGTTTACAGCGGGAAATCGTGCAACCGCGACTGGAGAGCGCCGTGATCGAAGGGCGCGACGCTCGCGCCGTCCTCACTGAAGCGCGCGCGCTGGCACTGGAGCCCACGTGAAGCCGAGCCGGCGTAGCGACCCCTATTGGATGCTGCTGCCGACGCTGCTGTTTTTGTTCGTGTTCTTCTTGTTCCCGCTGGGCATGCTGATCAAGCAAAGCTTGTTCAGCTGGGATCTGCTGACTGACGCACGTTACGTGGGTTTGGCGAACTATCGCGCCCTGCTGCGCTCCGGGGAGCTGCTCCACACCTTCACGACCACGCTTTCAATGAGCGCAGCGGTGGTGCTCGGGTCGATGGCGGCGGGCCTTGCTCTCGCGTTGCTGCTCGATCGCCCGGGGCGCTTCGCCGCGTTTCTGCGGGGCGCGGTGTTCAGCGCGTACGTGGTGTCTTGGGTCAGCGTCGCGCTGCTTTTTCTTTGGTTATTGGACGCGGATTCCGGCATTTTTTCAGGACTCTGGCGCGCTGTGTGCGGGGGTCGCGCGCCGAATTGGCTGGGTGACCCGGCGCTCGCGCCGTGGGCCGTGGCGGGCGTCTCGGTGTGGAAGATCACGGGCTACGCGCTGGTGCTATTTCTGTCGGGCCTGCAGGATGTGCCAACTTCGGTTCTGGAGGCGGCTGAGCTCGACGGCGCGTCGCCCAGTGCGCGCTTCCGCAACGTGACTTGGCCGCTGCTCCGGCCGACGACGTTGTTCGTTGCCACGACCAGCTTGATTGCCAGCTTTCAGCTGTTCGACGTGGTGCGTGTGATGACCCAGGGCGGCCCGGTGCGCTCGACGACCGTGTTCGTTTACGCCGTCTATGAGCAGCTGTTTTTGGACCTGCGCGTGGGCCGCGCCAGTGCGGAAGCGGTGGTCTTTTTCGCTGTTTTGCTGCTGCTCACGGGCGCGCAATTCGTGCTGTTTCGCAGCCAAGAGACGGAGGCCGCATGATGCGGCGCGCTGTGCTGGTGCTGGTCGCGCTGATCTGGCTGTTTCCGTACTTATGGATGGGGCTCACCAGCCTCAAGCCGTTGGACGAGATCATTCATTCGCCGACCGCGCTGCTGCCCCTGCACCCGTCGTTCGATGCCTACCGCGAGGTATTCCGCACGCTGCCGTTGGCGCGCTACTTCTTGAATACGAGCGTGATGGCGCTGTCGATTGCGGCGTTGCAGATCGCGCTCGCGCTGCCCGCCGGCTATGCGCTGGCCAAACTGCGCTTTCGCGCCAAACGCCTGGCGTTCGGGCTGATCATTGCAACCCTGTTGGTGCCGGCCCAAGTGCGTTTCGTGCCTGTTTTCTCGATGCTCGCGAGCGCGCACCTGGTCAACACGCTGAGCGGCTTGATCCTGCCCTTCGGTGTCAGTGCGCTCGGCACGTTCCTGGTGCGCCAGGCGCTGCTCAACGTTCCAGACTCCCAGATCGAGGCTGCGCGCATCGACGGCGCGAGCGAGCTGTATATCGTGTACCGGCTCTTGGCTCCCCTGCTCACGCCGACATTGGCCTCGTTGTTCCTGTTCAGCTTCATCTCGCACTGGAACGACTATTTCTGGCCGCTGGTGCTGACGACCGACGAGCACGCGCGTACCTTGCCGCTCGCGATCGCGCTCCTCCGCGAGCAAGGAACCGGAGTGCGCTGGCACATCGTGATGGCCGGCAATGTGATCCTCAGTTTGCCGGCTTTGGCGGTGTTTGCGGCCGCGCAGCGGCATTTGCTGCGCGCGGTGACCGTGCGCGGCTTTGGTGGCTGAGAGCTTGCGTGCGACTCAGCGAGCGAGCCACTGCACGCGAGCTGCGTGCGGATCGCTTGGATACCGCGCCAAGAAGCGCGCTGATCGTGCGGCTAGCGCCGCGCGATCACCACGCGCTGCCAGCGCCTCTATCGCCACTACCTCGGCCTCCGGAGCGAGCTGGCCGCTCGGATAGTCGGCACGATACTGATCCGCCAGACGCAACGCCTCCCCCGACATGCCGGCTGCCTCGGCGGTTTGCGCGGCGTCCAGCAGCGCGACCTGAGCGCCCAAGGCTGAATCCGGTAGGCTGCGAGGGACGACTTTGGGCCGTTTCGAGCGAGGTAAAGTGCCTTGCGCGTTTGTGCTCCGTCG